>Ga0222427_100314_pt1 | contig 93801 bp, 97 predicted proteins | sample 2B20Ametagenome_FD_182890 | JGI IMG/M metagenome (GOLD analysis project Ga0222427, IMG submission 182890) | Enriched microbial communities from leaf-cutter ant dump, University of Wisconsin, Madison, United States - 2B20A (version 2) | ecosystem: Environmental > Terrestrial > Nest > Insects nest... | reverse complement strand
CTGCGCATCGCGCGCGGCCTCCTCCAGCAGCACGCTGCCGATCGCCTGGGTGAGGCCGCCGGCAATCTGGCCCTCGACCACCGCCGGGTTGATCATCACCCCGCAATCCTCGCTGCTGACCCAGCGCCGGATCGTCACGAAGCCGGTCTCGGCATCGACCTCGACGATGCAGGCATGGGCCGCGCTGGTGAAGGTCATGGGCGGCGGATCATAGCGATATTGCGCTTCCAGCCCGGTCTCCATGCCCGGCGGCAATCGCCCCGGCTCGCCATAGGCGATCTCGGCAATCTCGCGCAGCGTTCGCCGCATCTCCGGCGCGCCGGCGACATGGACCATCCCATCCGCCAGGCTGATCGCCTCCGGACTGGCGTTGAGCAGATGGGCGGCCACCACCTTCACCTTGTCGGCGAGCAGCCGCCCGGCCCGGATCGCCGCGCCGCCGCCGATCACCCCCTGGCGACTACCGCCCGCGCCGGGGCCGAAGCCGCCGCGCGAACTGTCGCCGTCGAAGATGGTGACGTCCTCGATTGGCACGCCCAGCTGCTCGGCGATGCACTGCGCCATCGTCGTCTGGGTGCCATGGCCCTGCGAATGGACGCTCATCACCGCGACCACCCGTCCGGTCGGTTCGATCCGCAGCTGCGCCAGCTCGCCGGTCATCACCGCGATGCTGCCGGCCGCGCCGGTCGGTTCGATATAGGCGGCGAGGCCCAGGCCCAGATAGCGTCCCTGTGCCCGCGCCGCCGCCTGCTCCGCGCGGAAGGCGGGCACGTCCACCACCGCCAGCAATTTCTCCAGACATTGCGCCGGCTTGATATCCTCGCGCGGGATGCCGAGCGGCGTGACCGACGGCTGGTCGGCGGCGGTGCAGAGGTTGCGGCGACGGATTTCGACAGGATCGATGCCGATCTGCCGCGCTGCCCGGTCGAGCAAGGTCTCGCGCGCCAGCGTCTCGATCGCCCAGGGGCCACGATAGGCGGCCAGCCCCGGCGTGTTGCTGTACCAGCCGCGCGACACGAAGCTGTAGGCGGGGATATTATAGGCCGCCCACAGGAACATATGGACCGCGATATTGGCGTCCGCGCCCATCGGATAGGCGCCATTGTTGAGCGCATAATCGGCATGGCTGGCGACCAGCCGCCCGTCCGTGTCGAAGGCGGCGCGCAATGTCATTTCCTGCTCGCGCGCCTGGTTGGCGGCGGTCAGATTCTCGATCCGGTCCTCGATCCACTTGACCGGCCGGCGCAGCAGCATGGCGGCAAGGATGGCGCATACCTCCTCCATCCAGGGATGGTTCTTGAGGCCGAAGGAGCCGCCGACATCCTTGGCAATCACCCGCACGCTCAGCCCCGGCCGGTCGAGCGCCAGCGTCAGCCAGCGCGCGACCAACTGCGGCCCGGCGCAGGTGATATGGACCAGCAATTCGCTCTCGCCCTGCAGGCTCGCCACCACGCCGCGCGTCTCCATCGGCGACTGGGCGATGCGCTGATGGCGGATCGACTGGCTGACCAGATGCGGCGCGCCCGCCAGCAGCGCCTCCAGCGCGGCATCGGCTTCCTCCTCGCCCATCAGCGCGGCGACATTGTCGTCGGTATCGGGATGGACGCGTGGGCCAAGGCGCGCATCGTCCAGCGTGACGACGGCCGCTTCCTCGGCATAATCGACCACCACCAGGCTGGCGGCATCCTCGGCCAGATAGCGATCGTCGGCGATCACCAGCGCGACCGGATGGCCGACATAGGCGACCCGCCCATCCGCCAGCGGGGTCATCGCCACTTCCACCGGGCCCAGGAAGAAGCTCAGCATGGTGACGCCGAACGGCGCCAGATCCGCCTGGGTCAGCACCGCATGGACGCCGGGTTGCGCGCGCGCGACATCGGTATCGATCGACCGGATCGTGCCGCGCGCGATCGGGCTGCGGACGAAGGCGGCGTGCAGCATGCCGGGCAGGATGATATCATCGACGAAGCTGCCGCGCCCGGTCAGCAGCCGGCCATCCTCCTTGCGCGGCACGCGCTGGCCGATGAAGCGCTGCGCGGAAATCGGCGGCGCATTCATGGCGTGCCATCCTCCGCCGCCAGTTGCCGGATCGCGCGGCGTATCCCCTGATAGCCGGTGCAGCGGCACAGATGACCGGACATCGCTTCGGTCATTGCCGCTTCGTCGGGGCGAGAGTCATCCGCACGGAGCGCGGCCAGGGTCATGACGATGCCGGGCGTGCAGAAGCCGCATTGCAGGCCGTGGCAGTCCTTGAGCGCCTGCTGCACCGGGTGGAGCGTGCCGTCGGCCGCCGCCAGCCCCTCGACCGTGGTCAGGCTGCATCCATCGGCCTGCACCGCCAGCATCAGGCAGGATCGCACCGCGCGCCCGTCGACGATGATGGTGCAGGCGCCGCACACCCCCTGCTCGCAGCCGACATGCACGCCGGTATAGCCCGCCGTCTCGCGCAGCCAGTCGCTCAGCATCAGCCGCCCGTCCACCAGCCCACGATGCTGCTGGCCGTTCACCGTCATCGAAATGCGATGCTCGCTCATGCGGCCAGCCTCCGGTCGAGCGCCTGCGCCAGGCTGCTGGCAAAGATTCGCCGGCCGACGCTGCGTCGATAGGCGGCGCTGGCATGGCCGTCGTCAAACGGCGCGCTGTCGGCGATCGCCAGATCGGCAATGGCCTGCACATCGATCCGGTCGATCGCCTGGCCGACCAGCGCCTGCTCCGCCTGCCGCGCGCGCATCGGTGTCGGTCCCATGCCGAACCAGGCGATGCCGGCCCGTTCGATGCGTCCCTCCGCGATCGCCAGCGCGCCGACCAGCCCGACCAGCGCGAAATCGCCGGGCCGCCGCGCCACTTCGCGGAACAGCGGCACCGCATCCGCCGGCCAGGCCGGATAATCGATCGCCACCAGCATCTCGTCCGGCGCGATCGCGGTCGCATAGGGGCCAAGATAGAGGGCGTCGGCGGCCATGGTCCGCGCGCCGCGCACCGACCGCAGGGTCATGGACGCCCCCAGCGCCACCGCCGTCGCCGGCATCTCGGCTGCCGGTTCACCCAGCGCGATCGACCCGCCGATCGTCCCGCGATTGCGGGTCTGGTGATGGCCGACATGGGCGAGTGCCGTGGCGAAGACCGGCAAGTCCCGCGCCAACAGGGGATCGGCCAGCGCGTCGGCCTGCCGCGTCGCCGCGCCGATCCGCAGGCCGCCGGCATGGGGGGTGATGCCCTGCAATTCGGGCAGATGGCCGATGTCGATCAGGATGAAGGGCTGGCTCATGCGCAGCGCGAGCAACGGCATCAGCGTCTGGCCGCCCGCCAGCAACTGCGCGCCGCCGCCGGCCTCGGCCAGCAGGGCGCAGCCATGGTCGATGCTGGTGGCGCGGACATAGTCGAATGGCGCGGGCTTCATCGCCGCCCCCTGCGCCCGGCCTCGAACCCGGCGAGCGCCGTCACCGCCAGCAACAGGCCGATCGCCACCATGCCGGCGCCCGCCACGCCGCTGCGCTCCAGCAGCACCCCGGTCGCCAGCGCCAGCAAGAGCGCGATGACCCAGCCCCAGGGCTGGCCGCCCGCCGCTGGAGCGGCCAGCACCGGCGCCGCCACCGCCGCGACCGGTCCATCCTCCGCCGGCACGCCACCACCGCTCACCACTGCGTTGAAGTTACGGAAAAATTGCCCCGCAAGCTGCTTCGCTGTCGCGTCGATGATCGGCCCACCCAGTTGCGCCAGCCGGCCGCCGACCTCGGCCTCGACCGCATAGGACAGGCGCGTGGCCCGGCCATCGTCGGCCAGCGTCACCTTCGCGCCGCCCCGAGCATGGCCCACCGTGCCGCCCTGGCCCTCGCCGCTGATGCGATAGCCATTGGGGGCGTCGATCTCCGACAGGGTGACGGTGCCGGCAAAGCGCGCGCCGATCGGCCCGATCTTCACCGCGATCTCGGCGCGCAACCGGTCCGCGCCGTCACGCTCCAGCGACTGGCAGCCGGGAATGCACTGGCGCAGCACCGCCGGATCATTGAGCGCCTGCCATACCGCGTCGCGCGGCGCGGCGATCCGCTCCTCGCCGGACATCCGCATCAGAAGCGCGCCGCCGTCGCTGTGTCGGTGGCGGGCTTGCGCGTGCCCAGCGCCTCGCGCGCGGTGGCGCGCAGATAGGACCAGATATTGTGGATCTGCGCCTTGCCGAGCGGAAAGCGCGGCATGCCCCGTTCGGCCAGCGCGCCCTCCTGCACCACCTGGTAGAAATTCTCCTCCGACAGCGACAGGGCGGATTCGCGCAGGTCCGGTCCGGGTGCGCCGGCCCCCTTGAACGCCATGCCGTGACAGGCGCCGCAGATGAAGCCCATCTCCTTGCCGGCCGCCACCGCCTTTTCGTCCAGCACGATGCTGGGATCGTCAAGCGCATGGACAGCCATGTCGCGCGGGGGCGATGGCGCCAGCCGCGCCTTGCCGCCGATCGCGAAGCTCAGCAGCCGGCGGGGCTGGGCGCCATATTTCCAGCCTACATTCAATATCTCGCTGGCCGCCGCCGTGGTGCCGCCCCAGCCGACCAGCAGCGACACATATTGAGTATCGCCGATGGCATAGCTCATCGGCGCGCCGATGATTCCCAGCCCCGCATTGAAGCGCCACATTTCCTTGCCGCTCGCCGCGTCATGGGCGCGGACATAGCCGTCGGCCGTCCCCTGGAACACCAGCCCGCCCGCCGTCGCCAGCGTCCCGCCATTCCACAGATGGGGCCGCGCCATGCGCCAGCGCGCCTTCTGCGCCACCGGATCCCACGCCAGCAGCGCGCCGGTCAGGTCATCCTTGTCGCGCTTTTCCGTGATGAAGCTGGCGCTGGCCCCGGTGATGCTGGCCAGGAACCCCTTGTCCGCCTTTGCGTAGCGGGCGCCGGCCTGCATATAGGGGATATAGGCCAGACCCGTCTGCGGACTGTAGCTCATCGCCTGCCAGTTATGGCTGCCCAATGTGCTGGGATAGATGTCGACCGGCCCCTCCTGATAATGGGCGTTGGCGGTTTCCACCGGGCGTCCCGTGGCCATGTCGATATGGCTGGCCCAGTTCACCTTGCCGACCTTCTCGGCGGAGATGAGTTTTCCGGTCTCGCGGTCCAGCACATAGAAAAAGCCGTTGGTCGGTTGCTGCATCAGCACCCGTCGCGGCTTCCCGTCGATCGTGACGGTCGCGGCGATCATGTTGGCCGTCGCCTTGTAATCCCAGCTTTCGCGGGGGTTCTGCTGATAATGCCAGAGATATTTACCGCTATCGGCGTCCAGCGCGACGATCGAGGCGACGAACAGATTGTCGCCGCCGCCCGGACTGCGCTTTTCCGGATCATAGGGGCCGGCATTGCCGACGCCCAGATAGATGCGGTTGAGCTCCGGGTCGAAGGTCATGCCGTTCCACACCGTGCCGCCGGTGCCGGTCTTCCAGTAGGAACCGTTCCAGCTTTTGGCCGCCATTTCCATGACCGGATCGCCGGCATTCTGCTCCGGGCTGCCCGGCACCGTCCAGAAACGCCAGACCTGCGTCCCCGTCTTCTGGTCATAGGCGGTGACGAAGCCGCGCTGGCCGATGTCGGCGCCGCCATTGCCGATGATGACCTTGCCGTTGAAGGTGCGCGGCGCGCCGGTCAGGCTGTGCATCGTGCCGGGCGGCAGCGTGTTGACGCTCCAGGCGACCGCGCCGGTCCTGGCATCCAGCGCGATCAGTCGGCCATCGAGCACGCCGATGAAGATGCGGCCATTATCGTAAGCGACACCGCGATTGACGCCCATGCCCATCGCCTGCCGGGTCGGATTGACCTTCCAGATTTCCGGATCATATTTCCAGATCAGCCGGCCGCTCGCGCCGTCGACGGCATAGACCGCGCCATAGCTGCCGCTGAAATAGAGGATGCCGTTCACCGCCAGCGGGGTCGCCTCCAGCGATACCTCGCCCTCCAGGTCGAGCGACCAGGCCAGGCCCAGCTTGCGGATATTGGCGGTGTTGATCGCGCTCAGCTGGCTATAGCCGCTCTCGTCGGCGCTGCCGCCGACACCGGGCCAGTCGGCCCCCGTGCCGGTCTGCACCGTCTGCTGCGCTACCAGCCCCGCGGCCGACGCCGCCAGCGCCAGCCCCGTCACCGTCCGCACCAGAAACAGCCCGCGCGTCCCCCGCATCCGCTCTCTCCCGTCCTGCCCGCTTGCCGCGATGCCTGTTTGACTGAACAGGTGTTTAGTTTTTGTCGTTCAGCCGGTCAAGCAGGCGCGGGCCATCGCCCGCGGGCATCGCCCCGGTGCTGTCATCATCGCTGTCAATTTGCCCTGTCGGGATCAGTCCGCGCCGGGGGCGAAGCGGGCGCGGGTCGATTGCGCCGCCTTGCGCGCTTCCTCGACCGCGGCCTCCTCGGTCGCGAACAGCAGATGGTCGATCACCGCCGCCAGATGGCCGCGCATCGCCGCCCGCGCCGCAGCCGGATCGCGCACCCGGATCGCCTGGGCGATAACACGATGCTCCTCGACCACCGGCGTCACCTTGGCGGCACGGGCCTTGGCGAGCAGCAGCCGGGATTCCGGCGCGCTCGCCCGCATTTCCCACAGCCGCGCGACACTGTCGACCAGCGCCGCGTTGCGGGTCGCCTGCGCGATCAGCATGTGAAACTGCTGGTCGACGGCATAGGCATCGCCATCGCGCAGATTCTCGCTGGCGATCTGTTCGACCAGCCGATCCAGCTCGTCCAGTTCGTCCGGCCGGGCATGGAGCGCCGCCAGCGCTGCCGCCTCGCCCTCGATCGCCAGTCGCGCCTCCATCAGTTCGAAGGCGGTGATGCTGAACCGCGGCGCCTCGGCCGCCTGGCGATCGGCACCGGGAATCCGCACCACATAGGCGCCCGACCCGACCCGCACCTCGACCAGCCCCTGCACCTCCAGCGCGATGATCGCCTCGCGCACGGTCGGCCGGCTGACATCATGCTCGATCGCCAGTTCGCGCTCGGGCGGCAGCCGGTCGCCCACGGCATAGCGGCCGCTCGCCAGGTCCGCGAGCAACCGCCGGGCCAGTTGCTGATAAAGGCGGCTGCCATCGCCGACGTCCGGCAGGGTCTGGGAAGAACTGGTCATGTCAGCCCCTCTCATGCGCTACTCTGTCCGGCTTTTGAAGCCCCTCAGCCGGGTTCAGCTGGGTAAGGCGATCATCGATATCTGCCGGCCATAATCACCTTCCTGCGCATGGCAGGACCGGCGATAGCTGAAGAAGCGATCGGCCTGGCTATAGGTGTCCTCGTCCAGCAGGCTGATCCGGCCGATCCCCGCCGCCTGCAGCCGCGACGCGACATAGGCGGCGATGTCGAACTGGCAGTGGCCGGCGCGCCCGGCGCTGAAGAATCGCGCATTGTCCGCGTCGTCCCGCTCGAACCGCTCGGCAAAGTCCAGCGTCACCTCATAGGAAGCACGCCCGATGCAGGGGCCGATGGCGCAGGCAATGCCCGCGCGCGTGGCGCCCAGCATCTCCATCGCCGCGATCGTCCGGTCGGTGACGCCGCTGATCGCGCCCTTCCAGCCGGCATGGGCCGCGCCGATCACGCCGGCTTCCCGGTCGGCGAACAGCACCGGCACGCAGTCGGCGGTCAATATGCCCAGGATCAGCCCCGGCGTGCGCGTCACCATCGCATCCGCCTCGGGCCGTTCATCCTCGGCGATCGGCGCGGTCACGGTCACCACATCGGGCGAATGGACCTGTCGCACCGTCACCAGCGTGGCGCCGGGCAGCAGCGCGTCACGCGCCAGATCGCGGTTGCGCAGGATCGCCAGCCGGTCATCCTCCGACCCCAGCCCGACATTCAAACCGGCGCACACCCCGGTCGATATGCCCCCCTGTCGTCCGGCAAAGCCATGCGGGACATCGCCCAGCGCGGGCGCCCGCAGCAACTCGATCATAAAATTTCCTTCGCGCGTTCAGTGAAGAAGCATGTCTCAGAAGCGCAACATACTTGCGCATGGCGGATTAGGCGATAGTCTCCCGTCCCACAGAAAAGGGGGGGCGGCTAACGCGTCGCCCGGGCAGAAGACTCCAATAAAGGGTTTCATTGATGATTTTCGGGCGCGTTAAGCCTCTCGACGCCATATTGGCGACGGCAGAGAAAAAATCACTGCATCGCTCACTGGGCGCATTCCAACTCACCATGCTGGGCATCGGCGCCGTCATCGGCACCGGCATTTTCGTGCTGACGGCCGAAGCCGCGCAAAAGGCGGGGCCGGGCATGATGCTCTCCTTCGTCATTGCCGGCTTCGTCTGCGCGGTCGCCGCGCTCTGCTATGCCGAAATGGCCGCCATGGTCCCGGTCTCGGGTTCGGCCTATACCTACAGCTATGCGGTGATGGGCGAACTCATCGCCTGGATGGTCGGCTGGGCGCTGATCCTCGAATATGCGGTCGCCGCCGGCGCCGTGTCGGTGGGCTGGTCCGGCTATGTGGTCGGCCTCATTGAACATACCTTCCATCTCGACATACCCGACCTGCTGACGCGCGGGCCGTTCGATGGCGGCATGGTCAACCTGCCGGCGATGCTGATCGCGTCGCTCGTCACCTGGCTGCTGGTCATCGGCACCAAGGAAAGCGCCACCGTCAACGCGGTGCTGGTCGCGATCAAGGTGTCGGCGCTGACCCTGTTCATCGTCCTGTCGGTGCCGGTCATGAACATGAAGGGCTTCACCCCGTTCATGCCGCTCGGCTTCTCGGGCGTGTCGGCCGCTGCCGCCTCGATCTTCTTCGCCTATGTCGGCTTCGACGCGGTTTCGACCGCAGCGGAGGAAACCAAGAATCCGCAGCGCAACATGCCGATCGGCCTGATCGGCTCGCTCGCCATCTGCACCATCTTCTACATGCTGGTCGCCGCCGGCGTGATCGGTACCGTCGGCGCGCAGCCGGTCTATGGCCCGGCCGGCGAAGTGCTCGCCCCCGGTTCGACTGCTTTGTCGCAGCAGTGCGCCGCGCTGGCCGCTGCCGGCACCGAAGCCGTCACCTGCTCGAAGGAAGCGCTGGCCTGGACCCTGCGTGAAATCGGCTGGCCCCAGATCGGCAACCTGCTCGGCCTCGCCGCCGGCCTGGCCCTGCCTTCGGTCATCTTGATGATGATGTTCGGCCAGACCCGCATCTTCTTCGTCATGAGCCGCGACGGCCTGCTGCCGGAACTCTTCTCGAAGGTGCATCCGACCTACAAGACGCCGCACGTCATCACCATCCTGACCGGTATCTTCGTAGCGCTGTTCGCGGCCTTCTTCCCGGTCGGCATCCTGGCGGATATCTCCAACTCGGGCACGCTCTTCGCCTTCGCCGCCGTGTCGATCGCGGTGATGCGCCTGCGCAAGACCGATGCGGACCGCAAGCGTCCGTTCCGCACCCCGGCCATCTATGTCACCGCGCCGATCGCCATCGCCGGCTGCGCCTATCTCTTCTGGAGCCTGGGCGTCGAAACCAAGCTGATGTTCGTCGGCTGGGCGACGCTCGGCCTGATCGTCTACTTCGCCTATAGCCGCAGCCGCAGCCATGTCGGCCGCGGGATTGTCGATGTGGCGGAGGCTGGCGCGGGCATCCCGCCCCAGCCGGTGCCGCCGCTGCTGGGCGCACACACGCCGGGCGGCCAGGACGCCTGATCGGCCTGACGATTGATTGAAGAAAGGGGCGGGCGACCGCCCCTTTTTTCTTGGGTGCCGCCGCTCGCTCGCCCCCTGCGACCTTTTGTCTTGGTGACAGCGGGCAGGGGCCGGGCTAGGCCGTCGCCATGGGGAGCCTGCGCGCCTATCTTCAGCAGCATCGGGGGCAAGCGCTGGCGCTTGTCCTGCTGGCGCTGTGCATGAAGGCCTTGCTGCCCGGCGGCTTCATGCTGGCGCAGCAACAGCGCACTTTGGTCATCCAATTCTGCCATGACGCCGCGATCGGCAGCACCGCCTCGCAGCTGATCGTTCCCTTGCAGGCCGATCCCGATCATCAGCCGGCCGACGCGGCCAAGCGCACATGTCCCTATGGCGCGCTTTCCATGGCCTCGCTTGGCGGCGCCGATCCGCTGATCCTGGCGCTGGCGATCGCCTTCGCGCTGCTGCTCGGCTTCGCGCCGGTGCGGCCGCCTGCGCTCGTGCGCATCGGCCATCTGCGTCCCCCTTTGCGCGGACCACCCGCCTGATCTGACCATGGCCGTGCAGCCGCGCGGCCTTTCTTTCAGATCAAGCGCCCCTGCCGGGAAGGCAGGCGCGTGCAAACAGGGTTTCCGATGAAGACATCTCTCGTCGCAATCGCCGCATCGCTGGCATTGCTCCCCACTCCTGTCGCCGCGCAGGACAGCCTGCCGGCCGATACCTCCACCACCGATGACGCGGCCCCGCCGCTCCAGACCCGCTTCGACGGGGCGGCGCTCGATATCGGCAGCGCGCCGCTCAACGGCGCCCGGCTCGGCAACGGCACATTGCGCCGTCGCGCCCTGTCGAGCAGCGACACCGCCGCCATCCTCGCCAGCCTGCCCGGCGTCGCGGCCAATGGCGGTGGCGGCTTTTCCTCCATGCCGGCGCTGCGTGGCCTGACCGAACAGCGGATTCGCATCACGCTCGATGGTATCCCGGTCGACATCGCCTGTCCCAACGACATGAACACGCCGCTTTCCTATACCGATCCGCAGACGGTCGGCAGCATCGCGGTGGTGCCGGGGGTCTCGCCGGTCAGCATGGGCGGCGACAATATCGCCGGCATCATCGCCGTCGAAAGCGCGATGCCGCGCTTCGCCGTCGATGGCGGCACCCTGGTCACGGGGGAGGCCTCCAGCTTCTATCGCAGCAATGGCGACGCCTTTGGCGGCGGCGTCACGCTGACGGTCGCGGGCAAGCGGATCAGCGCTACCTATAGTGGCTCCTACACCCAGTCCGATAATTATGACGGCGGCGGCAACCGGGGCGTGGTGCGCTCGACCGAATATGCCAAGACCGACCATCAACTGGCGCTCGCCGCCCAGACCCGCCTTGGCCTGTTCGAGCTGAAGGGCGGCTATCATTTCTCGCCCTATGAGGGCTTCCCGAACCAATATATGGACATGACCTCGAACAAGTCCTGGTTCCTCAACGGCCGCTATCGCAGCACCTTCGCCTGGGGCGATGTCGATGCCAGCGTCGGCTATCGCGACACTGCCCACCGGATGGACTTCCTCGCCGACAAGCAGCCCGGCGCCATGCCGATGAACACGCAAATCCACAGCTTCACCTCGGCGGTGAAGCTGAGCCTGCCGGTCGGCCCGCACGACACGCTACGCGTCGGCGGCGATTATCAGCATCAGGGCATGGACGACTGGTGGCCGCCGGTCGCCGGATCGATGATGATGGGGCCAAATCCCTATATCAACATCAACAATGGCCGGCGCGACCGGCTCGGCCTGTTCGGCGAATGGGAATCGCACTGGACCGATCGGCTCTCCACCTCGATCGGCGCGCGCTTCGATCGGGTGCGGATGAATACGGGCGACGTCCAGCCCTATGGCACCGGCATGATGAACATGGCCGACGCGATGGCGGCCGAAGCCTTCAACGTGCGCAGCCATCGCCGCACCGACAACAACTGGAGCGCGACCGCGCTGGCGAGCTGGCAGGCGTCCGACCTGCTCGCCTTTGAACTGGGCTATGCGCACAAGAGCCGCGCGCCCAATCTCTACGAACGCTATGCCTGGGGCCGGGGCGCGATGGCCAGCCAGATGATCGGCTGGTATGGCGACGGCAACGGCTATGTCGGCAATCTCGACCTCAAGTCGGAACAGGCCGACACGGTCAGCGCCGCGCTGCGTATGACCGCGAAGGGCGGGGCCACGCTGAAGATCTCGCCCTACTACACCCGAGTGAACGACTATATCGACGCGGTCCATCTCCAGGATCTGACCGACATGATGGGCATGCCCAACGGCTTCGTGCAGCTGCAATTCGCCAATCAGGATGCTGAATTATACGGCGTCGATGTCAGCGCCAGCGTGCCGCTCCAGCGCAGCGCCCATGTCGAAACCAGCTTCACCGCCAGCGCTGCTTCCGTCCATGGCCGCAATCTGTCGGATGGCGGCCCGCTCTATCGCCAGATGCCGCTGGACCTGAAGATGGGCCTCGCCCATCGCATCGACGCACTGGAACTGGGCGTGGATGTCGAATTCGTTGCGGACAAGAATCGCGTCGATGCCACCCGCAACGAACCGCGCACGCGCGGCTATGCGCTGGTCGACCTGCGCGCCGGCTATACGTTGCCGCTCTGGGCCAAGGGGCTGAAGCTGACGGTCGAGGCGAAGAATCTCTTCGACGCCGGCTATGACCTGCCGCTCGGCGGCATGTCGCTGGGCGATTATGGTGCGACCGGCGTGCTGCGCCCGGTGCCGGGCATGGGCCGCTCGATCAATCTGGGCCTCAGCACGCGCTTCTGATGAACCGGCCGGGCGCATCCCATCGGTGCGCCCGGCCCCTTATCCGTCTATCAGTGCATCGCCTCATAATCCTCGCGCAGCGCGTTGAGGTGCGGCCGGGTGAAGAGCTTGCCGCGCTCCGCCCAGAAGACGATCAGCAGCGATCCCGATCCGAACACCAGCAGCCCCAACGTGAAGGGCAGGGTGGTCCCGTCGAAGGCGCGACCGACCAGGCTGCCCAGCGCGCTCGACACCGCGGTCGTCAGGAACGCCTGGAAGGAGGAGGCGACGCCTGCCCCCTTGGAAAAGGGCTCCATCGAGATCGCGCTGAAATTGGACGCGGTGAACGCCACCGTCATCATCGTCATCGCCTGCAGGACCATGAAGGTGACGATCGTTTCCTGCCCGGCCAGGATCACCGCCAGATGCACCGCCGCGATCAGGATGAAGGCGATCAGCGCGCTCTGGCTCAGCCGCCGCGCGCCGAAGCGCGAGACCAGCCGGCTGTTGACCAGGCTGCCGATCCCCATGCTGCCGGCGATCGTCGCAAAGGCGAGCGGGAAGATCTTCTGCGCATGGAACACGTCGAAGAAGATCTGCTGCACCGACAGGATGAAGCCGATCAGGCCACTCATCACCACGCCGCTCGCCAGCATGTAACCGATCGAGCTGCGCGTGCGAAAGATCGTGCCGACCGTCTGGAGGATAGTGCGCGGGTTGATGCGAATGCGATTGTCGGGATGCAGCGTCTCGGGCAGGCGGATCGCCATCCAGCCCAGGATTCCGGTCGCCAGGATCGCCAGCACCCAGAAGATCCAGCGCCACGGCGCGATCCACAATATCGCCTGGCCGAAACTGGGCGCCATCACCGGGATCAGCATGAACACCGCGAAGATCAGCGACATGACCCGCGCCATCGCGTCGCCCTTGAACCGGTCGCGGATGATGCCGACGGTGATGACGCGGCTCGCCCCGGCAAAGAAGCCGGCGCTGGTGCGCGCGATCAGCAACATGGTGAAGCTGTGCGCGCCGGCACAGGCGATCGAGGACAGGATGAACAGGATCATCGCCCCGCCCAGCACCTTCTTGCGCCCGAACTGGTCGGACAGCACGCCGAACAGCAAGGAACCCACGCCCAGCCCCATGAAATAGAAGCTGATGATCAGCTGCCGGTCATTGGGGTTGGCGATATGCAGGTCGCGGCCGATATCGGGCAGGGCCGGCAGCATCGGGTCGATCGACAGCGCGTTCATCGCCATCAGGCACGCACACAGCAGCACGAACTCGCGGAAATGAATATCCTTTGCGGCAGGCTGCGCGCCCATGGGGGAATTTTCGGCCATCACTGGCCTATGCGGACAATCGCCCGGCGGCGCCAGCCCCAACGCGCTTATTTCCGCCGCTCATCGCCCGCCTGTCGTTGCCCGCCGGGCATTAACCCTGACGCATCCAGCCGCTTCGGGCAAACTGCGCAAATATGCCGATTTTGCCGTTAACCATTTTTTACGGCCTGCCGGGCATTCTGCCCCCACTCGCAAACCAAAGGTTGGAACATTGGGTTAGGGATACAGGGGAAGATCATGGCAAATAGTCTCAAAAGTGCGCAGTTTTTGATGGACAGTCGTCTGGCCGGTGCGGCCCACGGCTCGGCAGAGGCCTGTTTCGAACTGGGCGTCGCCTATAGCTGCGGCACCGGGGGCATGCCGATCGACCTGGTCGAGGCCCATAAATGGTTCAACCTTGCGGCCCGTGGCGGCAGCGAAGCCGGCCAGAGCATGCGCGCCGAGATCGCCGAGGAAATGACCGCGCGCGAGATTGCCGAGGCCCAGCGCCAGGCCCGCGCCTGGATCGTCGCGACCGAAGTCCGCGCCGCCTGATCAGCCTTCCTTGCGGAAGGGCGTTCTTTCATTGAGCCACAAACGGTCGCGCTGCACTTCCTCCCGTTCGGCGTCGAGGAAGCCCGCCACCGCCCGGCGAAAGCTCGCATTGGGAATATGATGCGCCGAATAGGTGGGCTGCGGCGCATAGCCGCGCGCCAGCTTGTGGCCGCCCTGCGCGCCCGCCTCGACCCGGTCGAGCCCGCGCGCGATCGCCGCATCGATCGCCTGATAATAGCATAGTTCGAAGTGCAGGTTGGGCACGTCCTCGCGGCATCCCCAATAGCGGCCATAGAGCGTGTCTTCGCCGATCAGGTTCAGTGCGCCTGCAATTGCCTGGCCCTCGCGCAGCGCCAGCATCAGCAATATCCTGTCCGCCATCGTCTCGCCCAGGATCGAGAAGAAGGACCGGGTCAGATAGGGCCTGCCCCATTTGCGCGCGCCGGTATCCTGATAGAAATCCCAGAATATGTCCCAATGCGCTTCGGTCAGGTCGCGTCCGGTCAGGTGGACGACCTCCAGCCCCTCGACCGCACGCCGCCTTTCCTTGCGGATATTCTTGCGTTTCTCGCTCGACAGCTCGGCCAGGAAATCCTCGAACCCGGCATAGCCCCTATTGTGCCAGTGGAACTGGCTGTCCTCGCGAATCAGCCAGCCCGCCGCCTCGAACAGCGCGATCTGGTCGGGATCGACGAAGGTCGCATGCGCCGATGACAGCTCGTTGCGCTCGACCAAAGTCTCGATTCCCGCGATCAGCGCCGGCCCCAGCGTCGAATCGCGCAGCAGCAATCGGGGGCCGGGCACGGGGGAGAAGGGCGCGGCGATCTGTATTTTCGGATAATATTGGCCGCCCGCCCGCTCCCAGGCATCGGCCCAGCCATGGTCGAACACATATTCGCCCTGGCTATGGGTCTTGGCATAGAGCGGCGCGGCCGCCGCGATCGTCCCGTCCGGCCCGTCGATGACGATCGGCAAGGGTTGCCATCCGGTGCCCGGCCCGACGCTTCCGGACCGCTCCAGTGCGGTCAGGAAATCCCAGCTGACGAACGGATTGGCGCTGCCGGCACAGGCATCCCATTGCGCCCTGGGCAGGTCGGCGACGCCACCGGCGATGCGCGCGACAAATTCGCTCATGCCATCTCCTCGAAGATGATCTGGTCGACATGGACGGCGGCGATCGCCCGCTGCGCCGCGCTGCGCACCGTCCAGCTCAACACCGGCAGCCCCCGGCGACGGGCGGCATCGGCGAAGCGGAAGGGCAAGTCACGTATATCACAGGCCAGAAAATCGGGATTGGCCAGCCAAAGTGCAAGGGTGCGGTCGAAAAGCGCGCGCAGCCGCCCCTTGTTCTGGCTGCTGCTCACCAGTCCGCGCACCATGTCCGGCCGATGTCGCGCAAACCAGCGCATCGCCAGCGGGTTGAACGACATCACCGCCACCGGCTGGTCGCGGCCGTCGAGCGTCCTTGCCACCGCAGTGCAGATCGGCGCGACATCGCGCTCCTCGACCTTTATCTCGATCAGCAGCGGCGTCGTGATACAGGCATCGAGCAGTGCGGCGAGGCGCGGGATCGCGCCGCCATCGGGCAGGCGCAACGCGTCCAGTTCTGTCGCATCGCGATCCGCCATGGCGCCCGCTTGCCCGGCCATCCGCATCAGGCTGGCGTCATGAAAGACGAAGGGCAGGCCGTCGCGGCTCAGCCGGACATCGCATTCGATGCCCAGCCCCCTGGCGATGGCGGCATCGAACGCCGCCATGCCATTTTCGCTGATGCCCGCCCGATGCAGCCCGCGATGGGCGAAGGGGCGGGCGGTCAGCCAGTCGGGCCGCTTATGCAGCGGGGCGAACCTGCACGATCGCGTCGATCTCGACGGCCGCGCCCAGCGGCAGCACCGGCACGCCGACGGCGCTGCGGGCATGCTTGCCGGCCTCGCCGAACACCGCGACCATCAGTTCCGACGCGCCATTGGCGACCTTGGGCTGGTCGGTGAAGCCGGGCGCGCTGGCGATGAAGGCGCCCAGCTTGACGATCCGCTCGACCCGGTCGAGGTCGCCGCCCAGCGCCGCCTTCATCTGGGCGATGAGGTTCAGGCCACAGGCACGCGCCGCCTCGACGCCATAATCGAGGTCGCGGTCCTCGCCCAGCCGGCCGGTCATCAGCTGTCCATCCTTCAGTGCGATCTGGCCGGAAATATGCAGCAGGCCGTTGACCTCGACCGCCGGCACATAAGCGGCGACCGGCGCGGCGGCGGCGGGCAGGGTGATGCCGAGTTCGGCAAGGCGGGCGTCGATGCTCATGCAATGGCTCCATTCAGGGGCGTTGAAATAGCGGGTGCCGGCCCTTCGGCCAGACGGGCGATGATCCATTTTTCGGCGCTGGCCCAATCGTCGATCCGGGCATGGGCCTTGTCCGCGACAGGGATGTCGCCGGCGATCTCGGGCTCACCGACCATGTGCAGCCGCCATACGTCGGGCGCATGACGCGCGACCGACGCATGATGCTCGCCCAGATCGTCGATGAACAGGGCGCAGCTTGGCTGGCGCTCGGCCAGGATATTGGCCAGCTTGCGCCCCTTGCCGCCATGGTTCCAGTGGACCGGCAGGTGCAGGCCATGGCTCGCCAGTTGCTCGATGCGCAGCTGGTGGTGGCGCTCGCCGATATTGGTCAGCACTTCGATATCGGCGATCTGTGCCAGCCGGTGCAGCGCCTCGACCGCGCCGTTGATCGGGGTCTGGCGCGCCATTTCGGTATCGAAAAAGGCGATCAGCAATTCCCACACCAGTTCGCGTTCCAACGGGATGCCGCTGTCCTTGTGGCGCAGCGCTTCGGCAAAACCCTGTTCGCGCATGTCGAAATGCACGTCATGCGTCTCGTCCAGCCAGTGGCGGAACGGCACGACCATGTGCAGCAATACCTCGTCGCAGTCGGTGATGATCAGCGGACGGCTCATCGGCTCAGATTCTCCTTCGCAGCGATCAGGGCCGCCGGGCTGCTGTCGATCGCCTCGGCACAGGCAACCAGATCGGGTTCATGGTCGGCCAGGAAGGCCAGCACCGCGGCCAGGATCGCGCGATTGCCGACCCCGGCGCGCAGTGCATCGGCATCTAGGCCCGTCAGCGCCAGCAGCCGATCGGCCCGGCGACCATCGCTCAGCGTCCATCCCATTGCCATCAATGCCAAAATTTCGGCATCGGCGGCGCTATCCGGCTTGCCATTCTGGGTCTCGGGTCGCATGATTGGCTCTCGCGGAATGGGCGGCTATAGGCGCGCACCAAGGGGCTTCTCTGGAACGCGGGTGACTCGTGGCAAAGCGCGTGCTCGTTGTCGAGGACAACGAACTCAATCTGAAACTTTTTTGCGACCTGCTGCGCGCGCACGGGCATGACGTGCTGCCGCTGCGTGACGGCCGCGACGTGCTGGCGCAGGCGCGCGAATTCGAGCCGGACCTGGTGATCACCGACATCCATCTGCCCCATGTCAGCGGCTATGACCTGATCGTGTCGCTCAAGGGCGATGACAGCCTGTCGGCGGTGCCGATCATGGCGGTCACCGCCTATGCCGGGAAGGGCGATGAGGACCGCATCCGTGCGGCCGGCGCCGACGCCTATGTGTCCAAGCCGATCTCGGTGCTGCGGTTCGTGGAGCAGGTGAACGCGCTGCTGTAACCGGCCGGCAACAGCGTCACTTATGCGTCATCATTCGGTCGCCGCACTGACATCATAGCGCAGTTTGCGCGTCATCCTCCTCTGTCACGTCATGCGCGCCAAGGGCGCGGCGGTCATGCCGGCGCTCGCATGCACAGGGGTATTTTATCATGTCTCATCTGACCGACGAGGCGCGCGCGGCCACGCGTGCGGCCCAGCCGACCATCGATATGGGCGACCAGAGCCTGGAGGCGATTGTCGCCGCCAATCCGGCCCGCCGCACCATCCTCAAGAACGGCCTGCTCGGCCTCTCCATCCTGCCCATGCTCGGCGCGCTGGCCGCATGCGATGACGATGATGAAGAGACCCCGACGCCCGCGCCCACGCCGACTCCTACTCCCACGCCGACCCCGACGCCCAGCTATGGCATCAGCTTCACGCCGGTCGCCGCCAGCATGGCCGACACCGTGACCGTGCCGTCGGGCTACACCGTCGACGTCCTGCTCAAGGCGGGCGACTCGGTCGAAACCGGCACCCCCTATTCGGGCAGCTATCCGACCCCGGCCGACGCCGAAAAATGGGCCGGCGGCAATCATGACGGCATGGAATATTTCGAACTGTCGGGCACCGACGCCAATAGCGGCGGCCTGCTGGCGATGAACTTCGAATATCCCGACTTCAACATCCTGATGGCCGGCAGCTATGATGCGGCCACCGCGACGGCCGACCAGAAGGCGCTTGCCTTGTCGGCGGTCGGCATCGGCGTGGTCGAGGTCGCCAAGGCGTCGGACGGCAAATGGTCGGTCAAGGCCGGCTCGAAATATAACAAGCGCTACACCGGCAACAGCAGCTACAAGGCCAGCGGCCCCGCGTCGGGCCTGTTGTCGGGCACCATCAAGGGCATGCTCAACAATTGCTCGTCGGGCCGTACCCCCTGGGGCACCTATCTCACCTGCGAGGAATCGACCGACAATTATCTCGATCCGACGCAGCCGGAGGAAAATTACGGCTGGGTGGTCGAAATCGACCCCTATCTGGAACTGGCCGTGCCGACCAAGCGCACCGCGCTGGGCCGTTTCGACCATGAAAATGTCGCCTATATGGCCGACAGCAACAACCGCGTGGCCTTCTATATGGGCCATGACGGCACGCCGGGCTGCATCTACAAGTTCGTCTGCGATCGCGCCTATTCGACCGGCAATCGCGCCGCCAACACCGACATGCTCGACCATGGTACCCTCTATGTCGCTCGCTTCAACGGCGACGGCACGGGCGAATGGCGTGCGCTGGTCCAGGGTGAAAATGGCCTGGTCGTCGGCGCGTCCGATCCGGGCAATGTCAGCCAGTTCACCACGGCGCCCGCCCCGACCACGGTCGATTTCGCCAACCAGGCGCAGGTGCTGGTCAACACCATCTCGGCGGCCCGTGTCGCTGGCGGTACCGTCATGGATCGCCCCGAATGGATCACGGTCGCGCCCGACAACAGCGCGATCTTCGTGACGCTGACCAACAACAGCAGCCGCAAGTCGACCGACGCCGCCAATCCGCGCACGACCAACCGCCACGGCCATATCATCAAGTTCAAGGAGGACGGCAATTCGCCGCTGTCCACCAAGTTCAGCTGGGAAATCTTCCTGCTGGCGGGTGATTCCTCGCTGGCCAGCTTCGGCGCCGCCACCGATGATCTGGAAGGCAATATCAACGGCGACACCTTCTCCAGCCCGGATGGCATCCGCATCGATCCCAAGGGCCGCCTGTGGGTCCAGACCGACCATTCGGTGCCGGGTTCGTCGGGTGATTCCAGCCGCACGATCGAGCAGGTCTTCGGCCAGAATGCGATGTTCTACATCGACCAGTCGACCAAGAAGTCGATGCGCTTCCTGGTCGGTCCGGCCGGGTGCGAGATCACCGGTATCGCCTACACACCGGATCTGGTGAACTTCTTCATCAACATCCAGCATCCGACCGGCAACTGGCCGGTTTCGGGCCAGCAGCCGCGCTCCTCGACCATCGTCGTGCGCCGCACCGACGCCAAGCCGGTCGGCAACTGACGACATCGGGCTCCCGATCTTCGGATCGGGGGCCTAGCCGGCTCGCATGCCAACAGGAAAAGGCCCGCTCCCAACAGGGACGGGCCTTTTTCGGTGCCGAAAGATCAGGCGCGCGGGCGCGAAGCCCGCAGCGGCTTACTTGATCTTGGCTTCCTTGAACTCGACATGCTTGCGCACGACCGGGTCATACTTGCTGAAGCTCAGCTTTTCGGTCGTGGTGCGCGGGTTCTTCTTGGTGACGTAGAAGAAGCCAGTGTCAGCCGTGCTGACGAGGCGGATCTTGACAGTTGCCGGCTTGGCCATGGCTTGGTCCCTGGTCTTGAAATAGCGTAAAAAGAAAAGCGGCCCTGTCGGACCGCCCCGTTTCAGCGGTGCCCCTTGGGGCAGATTCGCCTCGATGTCAAGGCTCGCGCGCCCAATGGAGGCTGCGCAACAGGCTTTACGGCCCTTTAACCCTATGCGCGCATGCTGCCAGGCGGGGCGCGGCTGAAGGGAGATGGCTCCATGCGACATGATCCGAAACTGGCGATTCTGGCGGACCTGCTGCGGCGGGTCGACGGACTCGCCGCCCAGCGCGGCCATGTGCCGGTGCCGCGCCTGCATGACGAGGTCGACCAGATCCGCCATATCGCGCGCGCCTTCCGCGTCGATAGCGTCGGCGACCTAGCCGCCACGCTCCAGTCGGTCCTCTCGCTCGACGGGCTCGATTCGGTCGTCCTCTCCTATCTCGACCGGATGCGGGACGCGATCGCCGACGAATTGCCGCCGCTCGACAATATTTTGCCGCCGGCCGCCGCGCCCGCTACGGTGCACCGCCTGCACGCCTGACGGGATTTGGAATGGACGCCTTGCTGATCGCCCTGCTGGGCTGCCTGTTCGGAGAAATCGGGGACAAGGGGCAGTTGCTCGTGCTCGCGCTCGCCCATCGTTACCAGCGTGACGGGGCGATCATCGCCGGCGTCGCCGTTGCCGCCATCGCCAATGCCGCCCTTTCCGCGGCAGCGGGCGCCTGGATCGGACCGATGCTGGGCCATGACGCACGGCTGCTGTTCATGGCGCTGTCGCTGCTGTTCCTGGGCGTCGGCCTGCTCTGGCCGGTGAAGATGCCAGACACGCTCGACGACTGGCGCATCGGGCCGTTCCTCACCACGGCGCTCGGCGTCTTCATCCTGGGCTTTGGCGACGGCCCGCAATTCCTGATCCTGGGTATCGCCACCCGCACTGCCGACCCGGCGCTGGCCGCGATCGGCGGCGCGATCGGCGTGATCGCCGCCAGCGTGCCGGTCATCCTGATGCGCGACCGGTTCCTCTCCGTGCTGCCGGTGCGCGCGATTCGGCTGGTCGGCGGCGGCATCGCCATATTGGCGGGCGCGGGCATGGCGATGAGCGCGATCGGCCGGCTCTGATCGATTCCCTTCATCAGCCTGACCGATAAATTGCCCAAAGATTTCCGACCTGCGGGGGCACCTTATTGACGGACAATCATTATATGTCCGAAATCAATTCCGCCCCAACAGGAGGACAGTGCATGACCGCCCCCGATCTCAAGACGCCCACCGACCTCAAGAGCAACGCCACCAAGTCGGTCGCAGAGGCCCTGAACGGCGCCCTGGCCGACAGCTTTGCCCTCTATCTCAAGACCAAGAATTTCCACTGGCACGTCTCCGGCCCGCATTTCCGCGACTATCATCTGATGTTCGACGAGCAGGCGACCGAGATACTGGGCGTCACCGACCTGATCGCCGAGCGCGTGCGCAAGACCGGCAACACCACGCTGCGCTCGATCGGCGACGTCGCCCGTCACCAGAGCGTGAAGGACAATGACGCCGATTTCGTCAGCCCGGCCGACATGCTCAAGGAACTGCGCGACGACAATCTGGCGCTGGTCGAAACCTTCCGCGCGGTGAAGGCCGCCGCCACCGAGGCGGGCGACAATGCGACCGAAGGCATCGTCGATGACTGGACCGACCAGGCCGAACAGCGCGCCTGGTTCCTGTTCGAAGCCGCGCGCGGCGCCTGACTCTGAAAAGGGCCTCCCGGCAAGTCACCGGGAGGCCCTTTTCATGATCGCAATCGGTGAGGGGGCTTACGCCTCGTCCACCACCCCGATCGCCACGATCTCGATCGCACCGTCCTTGCCGGCAAAGTCGACCGCCTCGCCGATCTCGGCGTCCATCATCGCGCGGGCGAGCGGCGCGGAAAAGCTGATCCGCCCCTCATGCGGATCGGCCTCGTCATCGCCGACGATCGCCACGGTCTTTTCCTGGCGGTTCAACCGATAGGTCACCCGCGTCCCGAACGCGACCGCTTCGCCATCCGGGGCCGGGCGCAGTTCTGCCGTCGCCAGCCGCGTGCGCCAGTAGCGCAGCACCCGCTTGTGCTTCTTGGCGGCTTCCTCGTCCATCGCCGCGGTGTCGATCGCTTCCAGCGCCGCTACCTGTTCCTGCGTCAGCCGCAATCCGCGCGCCGTGACCCAGTTGGGGCCGGGCGGGATCGGCAGCTCGAACTTGGGCTCCATATGCTCATCATCGCTCTCGCGACGAAAGGCGACACTCATCTTGCCTCTCCAGAATTTCAGTAATGCGGGACAACGGGACCGAACCGGCCGGTCAATCCTCGTCGAACAGGCCTGCCAACTGCTCCACCATCGTGCCGCCCAATTGTTCGGCGTCCATGATGGTCACGGCGCGACGATAGTAACGGGTGACGTCATGGCCGATGCCGATCGCCACCAGCTGCACCGGCGACCTGTTCTCGATCCAGTCGATCACCTGGCGCAGATGCCGTTCCAGATAGGTGCCGCTATTGACCGACAGGGTGCTGTCGTCGACCGGCGCCCCGTCGGAAATCACCATCAGGATGCGCCGCTCCTCGGGCCGCGCGATCAGGCGCGCATGCGCCCATAGCAGCGCCTCGCCGTCGATATTTTCCTTCAGCAGCCCTTCGCGCATCATCAGGCCCAGATTCCTGCGCGCCCGGCGCCAGGGTTCGTCGGCCTTCTTGTAGATGATGTGGCGCAGGTCGTTGAGCCGCCCCGGCATCGGCGGACGCCCCGCCGCCAGCCAGTCCTCGCGGCTCTGTCCGCCCTTCCAGGCGCGCGTGGTGAAGCCGAGGATTTCGGTCTTCACGCCGCAGCGTTCCAAGGTGCGGGCCATGATGTCGGCGCTGATCGCGGCGATGCTGATCGGCCGGCCGCGCATCGATCCTGAATTGTCGATCAACAGGGTGACGACAGTATCGCGGAACTCGGTGTCGCGCTCGATCTTGTAGGTCAGCGACCGGGTCGGGTCGATCACGATCCGCGCCAGCCGCGCCGCGTCGAGAATCCCTTCCTCCTGGTCGAAATCCCACGATCGCAGCTGCTGCGCCATCAACCGGCGCTGCAACCGGTTGGCGAGCTTGGTGACGGCGCCCTGCAAGGACACCAACTGCTGATCCAGGAAGCCGCGCAGGCGATTGAGCTCATCCTCGTCGCACAGGTCGTCGGCGGTGACGACCTCGTCATGCTTTAGGGTATAGGATTTATAGTCGAAGCCGGGGGGCAGGTCGGACGTCGGCCGATTGGGCCGCACCGGCATCATGCCTTCCTCGCCCATGTCATCGGCGCCGTCTTCCGCGTCGGCGTCGAACTCCTCGCTATAGTCGGTGTCGCCCTCTTCGGTCTCTCCGCCCTGATCCTCGGACCGGGCCTCGGCGTTCATGTCGCTGTCGCCCGATTCCTCCTGGCCGGAATCGCCTTCTTCCTGCTCTTCCTCCTTGTCCTCGCCCTCATCCTCGGGCTCGGGATCGTCGGTTTCGGGCGGCACGTCGGCATCGACCAGCTGCAGATGCTCCAGCATCGCCTGGGTCAGCTTCTGGAAGGCGCGCTGGTCGTCGATGGCGAGGCCCAGCGCGTCGAGATCGGTGCCGGCCTTGTCCTCGATCCACTGGTCGACCAGCTTCATCGCCGGCTGCAATTCCTCGGGCACCGCCTGGCCGGTCAGCCGCTCGCGCACCTTGAGCGCCAGCGCGGTCGACAGCGGCACCTCGTCCGCCGCCCGCGCCCGGCGGATCGGATCGGACTTCAGGCGCATCGCCAGCGCCTCGTTCAGGTTCGCGCGCACGCCCTCCAGCGCCCGCGATCCGATCGCCTCGACCCGCGCCTGCTCGACCGCGTCGAACACCGCGCGCGCCACCGCTTCGCCCGGCGCCATCGCATTGTGCAGCTTGGCATTATGGTGGCGCAGCTTCAGCGCATTGGCGTCGGCAAAGCCGCGCGCCAGCGCCACCTGATCGGCGGGCAAGGCGCGGCTGGGCGTCGGCACCTTGATCGCCTTGCCCACCATGTGCGGCGTGTCGGCGGTGAAGCTCACCTCCACCTCCATGTCGCGCGTCATCGCCCGCGCGGTACCGGCCAGCACATCCTTGAAGGCGTCGAGGGGGGAACGTTCGGTCATGGCAAGTCCTTCAGCGCGGCGATGCAGGCCGCACGCAGCGGCGGCAGGTCACGCTGGATCGTAATGAGAATATAGCGGAGGTCGATCGAATCATACTCATGCCGCAGGACATTGCCCAGGCCGCGAATGGCTCTGGCGGGGATTGCAGGCGCAATCTCCGCCATCCGGTCCTCGCCGATCTTGATCACCGCCTCGGTGATCCGTTGCAGGCAGCGTTCGCAGGCATCCACCGTCTTGCGATCGGCGATGAAGGCATCGATAGCCATGTCGCCGACATAGGAACGGGCCGCGTCGATATTCTCGATAATATCCTGCAACCTCTGGGCTTCGCGGCTAGAAGACACAGACGCGATCCCGATCGATCTCGTGTTGCAGTCGTGCCTTGCGGGCCGGTTCGGTGACCATGTCGACGGCGACGCCCAGTGCCTCGCGCACCGCTTCGCCGATCGCGGCTACCTCGAACAGGCCGATCCGGCCATCATCGACCAGCTTTGCCGCGACATCGACATCGGAATCCGGCCGTTGCTCGCCCCGCGCGGTCGATCCGAACAAGGACAGGCTCACCACCCCCATGGCCCGCAACTGGGCTTCATGGGTTTTCAGGCGATCGATGGCGGTGTTCCTGTCCATATATCCATCATAATGCCAAGCGCGGGCGCGGGCCAGCGTTCACCGGCCCTCCGGATCGTTCACGCGCGGCACGGCGACGGTCTCGATCTGCGTCTCGACCTCGCTCATCAGCTTGTGGACCGGGCATTTGGCCGCGACCGCGATCAGCTTGTCATGCTGCTCGTCGCTCATCGGGCCGGTCACGGCGATGCGGGTGGTCAGCTTGTAGACGCCGGCCCGTTCCTGGCTGGAATCGCGCACCACGCCGACATGGATATTCTCGACCGGAATGCCGTTGCGCTGTGCATACCAGAGCATGGTTATCGCCTTGCACGCACCCAGCGCCGAATCATACAGGTCATGCGGGTCCGGCCCGGCGTCATGGCCGTCGGGCGCCGACATGTCGGCGACGATCTCATGGCCCCGGATGCTGATCCGGTGCGCGCTGCCGCCATTGGGGTCGATCCGTTCGACGACGATCATGGGTTCCGCCCTTTCGTTCAAGGGGCCGTGCGAAGGTTCAGTTCGCGCGGCTCGCCACGCTCTCGGGCAGATCCTTGCCAAAGACACGCTGATAATATTCCGCCACCAGCGGCCGTTCCGCCTCATCGCACTTGTTGAGGAAGGAGAGGCGGAAAGCGAAGCCGACATCCTTGAAGATCAGCGCATTCTGCGCCCAGCTGATCACGGTGCGGGGCGACATCACGGTCGAGATATCGCCGTTGATGAAGCCCTGGCGGGTCAGTTCCGCCACCTTGATCATGCTCTCGACCTCCTTGCGGCCGCCCTCATGGTCATATTCGCCCGACTTCGCCAGCACCACCTGTGCCTCGGTCGCGGCGGGCAGGTAATTGAGCGCCACCACCAGGTTCCAGCGGTCCATCTGGCCCTGGTTGATCTGCTGCGTGCCATGATAGAGGCCGGTCGTGTCGCCCAGGCCCACCGTGTTGGCGGTCGCGAACAGGCGGAAATGCGGGTTCGGCCGGATCACGCGATTCTGGTCGAGCAGCGTCATCTTGCCGTCGGTTTCCAGCACGCGCTGGATCACGAACATCACGTCCGGGCGACCGGCATCATATTCGTCGAACACCAGGGCGACCGGGCGCTGCAGCGACCAAGGCAGCAGGCCTTCCTTGAACTCGGTGACCTGCTGGCCGTCCTTCAGCACGATCGCGTCACGCCCGACCAGGTCGATGCGGCTGATATGCGCGTCCAGGTTGATGCGGATGCACGGCCATTTCAGGCGCGCGGCGATCTGCTCGATATGGCTCGACTTGCCGGTGCCATGATAGCCCTGGACCATGACACGGCGGTTGAAGGCGAAACCGGCCAGGATCGCCAACGTGGTGTCCGGGTCGAACACATAGGCGGGGTCGAGGTCGGGCACGCGCTCGTCGGCCTGGGAAAAGGCCGGAACCTTCATGTCGATGTCGATGCCGAACATCTCGCGCACATCGACTTCGCGGTCGGGCGCCTCCATCAGCGTCTCGGAACGGGCATCGGGCTGGATGTTGGAAATGTCGGTCATGTCGTCATCATCTTCCTGCGAGTCACTCTCGCCCTAAACGATCGGGCAAGGGTGTGTCGAGACAGTGGGGGCTCGGCGGCCGGCGATCAAGCGGCCCATTCGGTCAGATTGGCCTCCTGTCCGACCAATGCCAGCCCATGAGCGATCGATGTCAGCTCGCCGCCGGTGGCGATCCGGTCGCGGCCAAAGCGGCGGAAGAAGATGTCGCGGATCGCCGGGATCAGCGACGATCCGCCAGTCAGGAACACCCGGTCGATGCTTTCCGGGGCGACATTGGCCTTGGCCAGCGCCTTGTCGACGGTCGCCTCGATCGCGGCGATGTCGGCCGCGATCCAGCGCTCGAAATCGGCGCGCGCAACCTCGGTCTCGATCTTGATGCCGCCGCCTTCGAAGCGGAAGGTGGCGCTGTCCGCGTCCGACAGGGCCCGCTTCAGCGCGCCGACCGCGTCATAGAGCGGATAGCCCAATTCCTTCTCGATCACCGTGATCATCCGGCCGATCGCGGCGGGATCGCGCGCCGCCTTCTGCAATTTGGCCAGCTCGTCCATCGTCCGCCGGTTGCGCATCAGGGCGAGACGCGACCAGTCGGCGAAATCGGCGAAATAGCTGCGCGGTATCTCCAGCTCCTTGCCGAAGGAGCTGTAGGCGCCGCCCTTGCCCAGCATCGGCAGCACCAGCTGGTCCATGATGCGATAGTCGAACCGGTCACCGGCTAGGCCAATGCCCGCCGATCCCAGCGGTACGCAGCGCCGCGCCGCGCCCGGCGCCTCGACCCGCACCAGCGAAAAGTCGCTGGTGCCGCCGCCGAAATCCGCGACCAGGATGGTCGCCGCGCTATCGAGCCGGCTGGCATAGCTGAACGCCGCGCCCAGCGGCTCATAGACATAATGGATCTCGCTGCCGAAGCCGGCGAACATCGCGTCATAGCGCTGCCGCGCCAGCGCCTCGTCGGGCCGGGCGCCGGCATATTCGACCGGCCGGCCGACGACGATCCGCTCGGGCCTCTTGTCCAGTGTCCCGTCGGCATGGCCGATCATACGCCCCAGGAACATCTGCCCCAGTTCCTCGAAGCGATAGCGTTTCTCGAAGATGCTGGCGCTCTCGAAGATCGGGCTGGCCGCCACCGACTTGAAGGATTGCAGGAACCGGCTGTCCTCGGGGAATTCCAGATATTCGCTGATCGCCCAGGGGCCGGCCTCATGCGCCATGCCGCCCTTCACATGGCTGTCATGCCAGAAGCACAGGGCAGACCGGAAAACCGCGCCGCTCGCCTGTTCGCCGACAAATTCGACCAGCTCCGACTGGCCGGCATCGGCGATGGCGGCGACGCTGTTGGTCGTGCCGAAATCAAGGCCCAGCGCGCGCGGCTGATCCTGCATGGGGTCTCTCCGGGAAAATCGAGGGCCGGGCGCTATGACAGCGTCATTCCGGCGCGGCAAGGCCATCCTGTCCTACATCTGGGCGGGATGCCAGACCGGAATGGTGTGCAAATATGCGAAGTCAGGCGAACACCGGCGCCTTGCGCAGATGGCCATAGGCCTCGATCACATTCTGCAACTGCCCCTCCTTGGTGCGGTCGCCGCCATTATGGTCGGGATGATAGCGGCGCAGCAATTCGGTATAGCGGGTGCGCAGCGCCTTGCGATCGGCGTCGATCGGCAGGCCCATCACCGACAGCGCCTTGCGGTCCTCGGATGACAGAAATTGCCCGTCCTGCCGCACCTGTGCATCGGCCCGTGCCTTGGCCACCCGTTCCTTGAACTTGGCGCCGATCGCATCGAGCGGGTCCTGGAAGTCCGACCATTTGGGCGGCGGGCTGGCGGCATTGCTGGAAAAGGCGCGGGTCTCCCGCTCCCATCCGGCATAGGGGCGCTGGGCCGCGGCAATCTCCTCCGGGCTCATGCCGGTGAAGAAATTATAGCCCTGGTTGAAGGCGCGGACATGGTCCAGGCACAGCCAGCGCCATTGCGGCCCTTCCTGATGCGACCGGTGGCCTCCCTGCAATGGCGCGCGAAATTCGCCCGGTTCCGGGCAGCCGGGCACGGCGCAGGGGCGGTCGCTTTCCACGCGGCCATGGAAACGGTTGAAACGACGGGTCGAGAAGGGATCGCTGCTCAAGATTGTCCTGATGGAATGGCTGGCAAAGCAGCCTATATAGGGCGCATGACCACCGACCTCAAAGGCCCTGTCGCCACCGAAATCGAGGCGCGGCTGCGCGCCGCCCTGACTCCTGCCCATCTCGCCGTCATCGACGACAGCGAAAAGCATCGCGGCCATGCCGGCCATGACGGGTCGGGCGAAAGCCATTTCACCGTGGAGATCGTCGCCGAACGGTTCGTCGGCCAGAGCCGCGTCGCCCGCCAGCGCCTGGTCAATGCCGCGCTCGCCGACCTGCTGCGCGACAAGGTCCACGCCCTCGCGATCAAGGCCCGCGCGCCCGGAGAAGCCTGACCCCAACGACAGGAGCCGTCCCATGTCGAGCGACAATTTGCTGCTGCAGACGATCACGCCAACGACCCATGATCTGGGCGATTTCAAGGTGCATCGCGCGCTCCCGGCGAAGGAGCGGACCATGGTCGGCCCCTTCATCTTCTTCGACCAGGCGGGGCCGGCGCTGTTGCCGACGGGGCAGGGGGTGGACGTCCGCCCCCATCCGCACATCAACCTGGCCACCGTCACCTACATGCTGGAGGGGACGTTCCTCCATCGCGACTCGCTGGGCACGCAGCAGTTGATCGGCCCCGGCGCGGTCAATCTGATGACCGCGGGCAAGGGCATCGTCCATTCGGAACGCACCCCGCCCGCCGATCGCGGCCATGACAAGAAACTGCTGGCGATCCAGACCTGGCTCGCCTTGCCGGACCGCGACGAGGAATGCGACCCGGCCTTCGAGCATGTCGAGGGCGGCGGCCTGCCGGTGCTGGAGGATCATGCCTCCTGGGCGCGGGTCATCATGGGCACGCTCTGGGGCGAGACGGCACAGGTCTCGACCTATGCCGACACCATCTATGCCGATATCCAGCTGCGTCCCGGCGGTTCTATCCCGGTCGATGCCATCGCGGAGGAACGGGCGCTCTATCTCTGGCAGGGATCGGCCACGCTCGACGGCGTCGAACTGGCGCCCCAGACCCTTTATGTGCTGCGCCCCGGCGTGCCGGCGACGCTGCACAGCGATCAGGGCGCCAATCTGGTCCTGTGCGGCGGCGAGGCATTCGCGACCCCGCGCCATGTCTGGTGGAATTTCGTGTCCTCGACCAAGGAAAGGCTGATGCAGGCGCGCGAGGATTGGGAAGCGATGCGCTTCCCGCTCATTCCGGGCGACGATCAGGAATTTATCCCGATCCCGCAGGGCCGGCCCAAGACCGTCAGCTACCCCTGACGGTCAGGCTTATTCGACGAAGGTCAGCGAGAGATTCTCGGCATTCTTGGGAATGTCGATCCGGCTTTCGTTGATCGACGCTTCCTCGCCGGGCTTCAGCCGGGCCTTGTCCGCCTTGGTGGTCCAGCTGAACACCAGTCGGTTCTGCCGGTCGCGCAGTTGCACCAGCACCGGCGGCACCGGCAGCGCCTGCTTGCCGCTGTTCACGATCCGCGCGCCAAAGGCGAAATATTCCTCGCCGGTGGGCAGCTTGCGCCGCTCGGCGGGCTTGGAGAGATAGAAGAGCAGGTCCGGATCGCCCTCTTCGGCGACCAGCCCCATATTCACCGCCCAGGCCGGCGGCCCGAAATAATGGAGCGCAGCGCCGGCGGCCGCGACCAGCAGGAAGAAGAGGACGGCGGCCCAGGTCAGCAGCTTGGCGCCATTGCGCCGACGCTTGGCCGGCAGCGACGGCGGCGGTGGCACCTCTTCGACCGGCTGCGACACGCCGGCATAAATGTCGTCGAACCGGTAATCGGGCGCGATCGCGGGTGTCGGCTCGGCCGCAGGTTCGACGGGTGGCGGGGCAGCAACTTCCGGCTGCGCGGGGGCGACCGGTTCCGGCTCGGGCGCCGGCGTGAACCGCATCGGCGCTTCGGCGGGCGCGGCTTCCACGGGTGGAGGCGGCGGCGGTGGCGGAGGAGCGGGCGACGGCGCAACCGGCGCGGGAGCGACCGGTTCGGGGGCCTCTTCGCGCGGTGCGGGGGCGGGGCCTTCCTGGAACCAGCTATGCTTGCAGGCGGCGCACCGCACCTGGCGTCCGTCCGGGCCGACGGCGGTGTCGGGCACGATGTAGCGCGTCGCGCAATTGGGGCACACCAGGATCATTCTGCTTCATAGGCATGGCAGGGACTCTAGGGCAAGAGTCTGAAACACTGACCCGCTCATGGGCGCGACTCGCGGCATTGCGCGGGATAGTTTGTCGGCCTGCCCTTTACGCGTCCCCGCCGCCTGTGCCATGGCAGGGCTTCGGGGAAGCAGGGAGCGCATCGGCGCCACACGTCACTTATGTCGGCCATCGTCCAGTTCGAAAATGTCGGCCTGCGCTATGGTCTGGACAGCGAGACCCTGTCCGACGTCAGCTTTTCGCTCAACAGCGGCGATTTTTATTTCCTCACCGGCAGCTCGGGCGCGGGCAAGACCTCGCTGCTGAAGCTCCTTTACCTCGCCCAGCGGCCCAGTCGCGGCGTGATCCGCCTGTTCGGCGAGGATGTGGTGACGCTCCCCCGCAAGCGCCTGCCCGGTTTTCGCCGTCGCATCGGCGTCGTGTTCCAGGATTTCCGGCTGGTCCCGCATCTGTCCGCCTATGACAATATCGCCCTGCCGCTGCGGGTCGCGGGCATGGAGGAAAGCGAGATCGACGCGCCGGTCAGCGAAATGCTGAACTGGGTGGGGCTGGGCGATCGCGGCCAGGCGCGCCCCGCCACCCTGTCGGGCGGGGAGCAGCAGCGCGTCGCCATCGCCCGTGCGGTGATCGGCCGGCCGGAGATTCTGGTCGCCGACGAACCGACCGGTAACGTCGATGCGGACATGGCCCGCCGCCTCATGACCCTGTTCGAAGCGCTCAATCGCCTCGGCACCACCATCGTCGTCGCCACCCATGACCTGCCGCTGATGGCCCAGGTGGCGAGCGCGCAGATGATGCGGCTGGACAAGGGCCGGCTGGCCGATCCGACCGGTGCGCTGCGCTATCCGCCCCGACCGCAGGGTGGCGCCTGATGGCCGGGGGCAATCGTCGCAGCGCCGCCGCCGCGCGCCATCGCCTGCTGCCCGCCGGTCGGGTGGCGGGACCGATGCCCTGGATCATCGCGATCATGATGTTCCTGACCGTGCTGGCCGCCGCGGCGGGCCTGGGCCTTGGCACTGCCGTCCGTGCGATGAGCGCCGATCTGGCCGGCCGTGCCACGGTTCAGGTGGTGGAGGCCGATGCGCAGCAGCGCGACCGTCTCTCCGCCCGCGTGCAACAGGCGCTGCGCGGCAATCGCGATGTGCGCCAGGTCGCGCCGGTCCCGGCCGCGACGCTGGCGCAGCAGCTGCGTCCCTGGCTCGGCGCCGATGTGACCAGCGGCGACCTGCCGATCCCGGCGCTGATCGACGTCAGCCTGACGCCGGGCGATGCGACGGCCAAGGTCGACCGGTTGCGCCGGTCGCTCGCCACCCTGTCGCCCAGCCTGCGGGTCGAACCCCATGCCGCCTTCCTTGCCCCGCTGGCCGGCCTGCTCACCGCGCTGGGCTGGCTGTCGGGCGGGCTGGTGCTGCTGATGGGGCTCGCCACCGGCGCCGTCGTCGTGCTGGCCGCCCGCGGCGCGCATGACAGCCATCGCACCACGATCGAGGTGCTGCACCTGATGGGCGCGACCGATGTGCAGATCGCCCGGCTGTTCCAGCGCCGGATCGCGCTCGATGCGACCATGGGCGGCGCATTGGGCTTTTCCTTCGCCGTGCTGGTGATCCTGCTGATCGGCGCACGCCTGTCGGCCACCGGATCGCAGCTGATGGGCGCCGTCGCCTTGCCCTGGACCAGCTGGGCGCTGCTCGCGGCGCTGCCGATTGCCGGCATTCTCCTGTCAACGCTCACCGGCCGCTGGACCGTGCTGCGCGCACTCGGGCGCTCGCTATGATCGTCCGCCTGATCGCCGTTACGCTGCTCGGCTGGATGCTGGGCTTTGCCTGGTTCGCGATGTTCCTGCCCCAGCCGCTCGACGGGCGACAGACCGACGCGATCGTCGTGCTGACCGGCGGCGCCGGCCGGATCGACCGGGGGCTGGCCCTGCTGCAGGAAGGCGCGGCCAAGCGCATGCTGATTTCGGGCGTCGACCGCTCGGTTCGCCCGGTCGAACTGGCGGCCGAATATAAGACGCGCCTTTCGCTCTTCACCTGCTGCATCACCCTGGGGCGCGAGGCGATCGACACCCGCTCCAACGCGATCGAGACGGCGCGCTGGCTGGAGCGGCGCGATTATAAAAGCGTCCGCCTCATCACCACCGACTGGCATATGCGCCGTTCCGCGCTCGAACTGCGTCAGGCGCTTCCGGGCCGCATCAACCTTGTCTATGACGCGGTGCCTAGCCGTCCCAGCCTCACCATATTGGTGCGGGAATATAATAAATATCTCGCGCGCCGCGTGGCCGCGCTCTTTGGTATCTGATCCATGACCCTGTTCACTGCCCTTCGCTCGCTCGTCTTCATGCTGACATTCTATGTCGGCACGGCCTTCTTCGTGCTGGCGGCCGTCATCGGCGGGATGTTCAAGCCCGCGCATGTCCAGTCGGCGGCGACCGGCTGGAGCCGTTTTCATCGCCTTTGCGTGCGCTGGATATTGGGGCAGCGGATCGTGGTCGATGGCGACCTGCCGATCGGTCCCTATCTCTACATCATCAAGCATGAATCGATGTTCGAGACGATCGACCTGCTCTGCCTGTTCGACCGGCCGGTAATCGGCGCGAAGCGCGAACTGCTCGACATTCCCTTCTGGGGCGGCATCGCCCGCCGCTATGGCCTGATCCCGATCGAGCGGACTGCCGGCGCCAGTGCGCTGCGCAGCCTGCGCGCCTCCGCCAAGGACGCCGTGGCGCAAGGGCGGGCGGTCTGCCTGTTCCCCGAGGGCACGCGCGTGCCCCATGGCGAAGCGCCGCCGCTCAAGTCGGGCTTTGCCGGCCTCTACAGCCTGCTCGGCCTGCCGGTGGTGCCGATCGCGATCGACAGCGGCGTCGTCTCGCCGCGCGGCAAGTTCCTGAAGCGCCCCGGCACCATCACCTACAAGGTGGGCGAAATCGTCCCCACCGGCCTCGACCGCAAGGAAGCCGAGGTCCGCGTCCACGCCGCGATCAACGCGCTCAACCCGGAATCAGCCCTTAACGGTCAGTGAGACCGGCCGAAGTCGGGCTTGGCGTCGTCCTGGCCCTGCTCGATGATCGACCGGCGGATGGCGCGGGTGCGGGTGAACAGGTTGAACAGCGTGTCGCCGTCATTCCAGCGGATCGCCCGTTGCAGGGTCGACAGGTCCTCCGAGAAGCGTTGCAGCATTTCCAGCACCGCTTCCTTGTTCGCCAGGAACACGTCGCGCCACATGGTCGGGTCCGACGCGGCAATACGGGTGAAGTCGCGGAAGCCGCCGGCCGAATATTTGATCACCTCGCTCTGGGTGACATTCTCCAGGTCGCTGGCGGTGCCGACGATCGTATAGGCGATCAGGTGCGGCAAATGGCTGGTTACCGCCAGCACCAGGTCATGATGCGCGGGGTCCATCGTCTCGACATCGGCGCCGACCCGGCGCCACAGTTCCGACACCCGCTCGACCGCCGCAGGATCGGCATCGGCGGGCGGGGTGACGATCGACCAGCGTCCCTTGAACAGGGTGGCAAAGCCCGCTTCCGGCCCGCTATTTTCGGTCCCGGCCACCGGGTGCGCCGGGATGATGATCCGGCCGGGCAGGGCGGCGTTGAGCTGCGCCAGCACGTCCGCCTTGCACGAACCCACGTCGCTGATGATCGCGTCGGCCGGCAACTCGTCGGCAATCTCCGCCGCCGCTGCGCCCATGGCGCGCACCGGCACGCACAATATCACCAGTTCGGCGTCGGTGACGGATGCGCCGGCCGTATCGGTGATGTCGTCGCACAGGTCGATGCGCCGCGCGGTTTCGCGCACGGCGGGGTCGGCATCATGGCCGGTGACGCGGACGGTGGGCATATATTCGCGGATCGCCCGCGCCAGCGAGGAGCCGATCAGGCCAAGGCCGATGATGGTGACACGGGAAAAGGGCAGCATCGCGTCAGGCCGCCTCCGCCATGGCGCGCAGCTTGGCGGCGACAGCGCGGGTCTGTTCCTCGGTGCCGATGGTGATGCGCAGCCCGTTGGGCAGGCCCTGACCCGGCAGCCAGCGGGTGGCATAGCCCTCGTCCCAAAGCCCCTTCATTGCCGCCTCGGCGGTCAGCTTGCCATCGAACAGGATCAGCAGGAAATTGGTGCGGCTGGGCACGGCGCGCAGCCCGTGGTTGGAGAGGGACGCGATCTCGCCCGCCAGCCATTCGCGCCATTGCGCATTATGGGCGCGGCTCGCTTCGACCCATTCATTATCCTGGATCGCGGCGATCGCGGCGGCCTGGCCGGCGGTGGTCACGTTGAACGGCGCGCGGATGCGGTGGAGGATGTCGATGACGTCCTGGCTGGCATAGCCCCAGCCGATCCGTTCGGCGGCCAGGCCATAGATTTTCGAGAAGGTGCGGGTGACGAACACGTTGCTGGCGGTCTTCGCCAGTTCCAGCCCCGCATCATCCTCGTCCGCGTCGAGATATTCGGCATAGGCCTGGTCCAGCACGAACAATATGTCGGGGCGCAGCCCGGCGTGCAGCCGCGCAATCTCCTCCCGGCTGGTCATGGTGCCGGTGGGATTGTTGGGGTTGGCGAGGAAGACGACCTTGGTCTTCTCCGTCACGCAGGCCAGCAGCGCATCGACATCGGTCGCATAATCGGCGTCGGGCGCCTCGATCGGCGTCGCGCCGACGCGGCGGGCGGCGATGTCATAGACCGAAAAGCCGTAGCGGACATACAGCACCTCGTCGCCCGGCCCGGCATAGGCGCTGGCGGCGATATGCAGCAGTTCGTCCGACCCGGTGCCATAAATGATGCGTGCGGGGTCAAGGCCGTGGACCGCGCCGATCGCCTCGCGCAGCTTGGCCGCGCCCGGATCGGGATAGGTGGCCAGGTCCGCCGTCGCCGCCACCAGCGCCGCGCGGGCGGCAGCGCCGGTGCCGAGCGGGTTCTCGTTGGCGGACAGCTTGATCAGCGGCCGGCCGTCGTCGGCGGCGGACTTGCCCGGCACATAGGCATGAATGCCGAGAATCCAGTCCTTGGGGGCGGGTTTTGCTGCAGCGTCGCTCATGGAGCGCGGCTTTAGCGGCTTCCGCGCCAAAGGCAAAGCGGCTGGATCAGTGGGATGCCGCCAATTCCTGCCGCGCCAGTTCGCGCTGGGCACGGAACACCGGATCGGACTGCAGCCGGGCATAGGTGGCCGATGCCACGACCCGACCGGCCAGCGTGTCGCTCAGCCAATGGGCGCGGCAGATGACCCGGCTTTCGCCAAATTCATAACCGCGCTTGAGCAGCGCATCCTGCTTGTCGGGCATGACGTCGGTCAGGACCAGCGCCAGCATCCAGCCGATCGCGGTATGGCCTGAGGGATAGGAGCCGTCCTTGCGCAGCATCGGCTCGTCCTGCGGGCGGCAGGTATTGCCGTCATTTTCCACGAACGGGCGGACCCGCTGATACTGGTTCTTGGCGCGATAGGTGGACAGGGCGGCATCGGCGGCAGCGCGGCGCAGCAACATGGTGAGGTGCGGGTGGGTGCCGTCCGACAGCGACAGGCCGGCGATCGGCTCGAACGACTGGACCATATGTGGCCAGCCCAGGTCCGCATCCGACGCGGCCAGCGCCTGGCGATCGGCCGGCGCGGCGAGTGCGGCGCGATAGGCTTCCTCGTCGGCCGCCTTGGCGGCGGTGCCGGGGGCGGGCGGGGGCGGCAGCAGGGTCAGGCTGTTGGGCAGGGCGGCGGGGTCGAGATAGCCGCGCGGGAAGGGGATGGCCTTGGTCAGTTGCCCGACCGCCTCGATCGTGGTCGGCGGCACCGGGGCGCTGGCCGACGGCGGCGTGGCGGTGGTCGCACAGCCGCTGACCAGCAGGATCGATGCCAGAAGGAATGTCTGTTGATAGAGCTTGCGCATCGCCTGTCCGCCTTTTGCTTTGGGGCCTGACGCCCGGCCCTATCAGCAGGGGCAGGGCGCGACCATCGGTGCTTGTCCCGATAAGCGGCAGCGGTGCAACCCTCAAGCGCGCTTGCCGATCCCCGTCTCGATCAACGCGTTGGCGATGTCGGCAATCTCCTGCGCCGGGCGGCTGTCGTCCCACACGCCATAGCGCAGGCCCAGGAACACGTTCATCCCCATGATCGCCCAGGCATGGACCTCTTCCACATCCGCGCGCACGTCGCCCTGCTGCGCGGCTTTCTTCAGGCGCGCGGCCATGCGGGTGGCGGTATTCTCATAATGGGCGCGATAGGCGGCCTGGTCGACGAACTCGGCCTCGTCGATGATGCGGTAGATTTCCTTGTGGGCGCGGGCGAACTCCAGGAAGCTCAGCAGGCCGATCCGCTCCGCCTCGATCCCGTTGCGGGCGTCGGCGATGCGCGGCGAGACATAGTCGCGCACCTGGCCCGACATGTCGTTGACCAGCGCGCGGAAGATATCGTCCTTGCTGTCGAAATAGGTGTAGAAACTGCCCAGCGCACAGCCCGCCCGGCGGGTGATGCCGCTCACCGACCCGTCGTGAAATCCCTTTTCGCCAAACTCCTCGGCTGCCGCCGACAGCAGCGCGCGCAGCGTGCGTTCGCCCCGCGCGGTGCGTGGCGCCTTATCATCGCGTCTTTCATCCCGTGGGGAAGCCGGATCGGTCATGCTCTCTCCCTCTGCCTGCCAATACGCGCTTTTTCAACGCTTTGTGGACGTCTGGCGGCCTTGTTCGCCGTCCCTCATATTTGAAGTTGAAAGATGGTTCAACTTTCATTATTCAAAGGGCAAGCAGATTGGCTACCCGGATGACCGGGGGCCGCTTCAGGAGAGGAAACGCCGATGAAGGCCCATCACAGCATTCGTGCCCTTGCCCTCGCATCCGCCGCCTGGACCGGCGCGATGGCATTCCCCGCCTTCGCGCAGGACGCGTCGGCGCCCGCCGCCGACACCGAAGAGGCCGGCATCATCGTTACTGCCCGTCGGCGTGAGGAAACGCTGGTGTCGGTGCCGATCGCGGTCAGCGCCTTCTCTGGCGCCGATCTGGAACGGGGCGGGGCGATCGACATCAGCGACCTCGCCAATGTCACCCCCAACACCACGCTGGAGGCGTCGCGCGGCACCAATTCGACGCTGACCGCCTTCATCCGTGGCGTCGGCCAGCAGGATCCGGTTTCCGGTTTCGAACAGGGTGTCGGCATCTATCTCGACGATGTCTATCTCAACCGGCCGCAGGGTGCGCTGCTCGACATCTATGACGTCGAACGGATCGAGGTGCTGCGCGGGCCGCAGGGCACGCTCTATGGCCGCAACACGATCGGCGGCGCGGTCAAATATGTGACCAGGATGCTGCCGCAAGACTTCTCGCTCAAGCTCAAGGGCAGCTATGGCAGCTATGATCAGGCCGATGGCATCATCAGCGTGTCGGCGCCGATCGGCGACCTGATGCGCGTCGGTGGCGCCTTCGCCCGCCTGTCGCGCGGCGGCTTCGGCAAGAATCTCACCACCGGGCAGGATAATTATAACAAGGATATCTGGGCCGGCCGCGCCACCTTCGAAATGGGCGGCTATGGCGCCCCGGTGCTGATGCGCATCACCGGCGACTATACCAAGGACAAGAGCAATCCGCGTGGCGGCCACCGCCTGATTCCAGGACAGGCATCGGGCGCGCCGGTGCTGGACGATGTGTTCGACACCCGCGGCGGGCTGGTCGATCCCAAGCAATATGTGAAGTCCTACGGCCTCTCGATGAACCTGACGGCGGAACTCAATGACGCGGTGACGCTGCGCTCGATCAGCGCCTGGCGCAAGGATGACAGCGCCTCGCCGATCGACTTCGACGCGCTGCCCGCCGTCGATGTCGACGTGCCGGCCTATTACAAGAACGAACAGCTCAGCCAGGAATTCCAGCTGCTCTACGACAAGGGCCGGCTACACGGCATGGTCGGCTTCTATTATCTCGATGCCAGCGCCGACACCCAGTTCGATACCCGTATCTTCACCACCGTAGCCGGGCTGACCGCCTTCACCCAGGCCAATGTCGATACCGAAACCTATGCCGTGTTCGGCGACATGAGCTTCGACCTGACCGATCAGCTCAGCCTGTCGGCCGGTGGCCGCTATACCTGGGATACGCGCCGCGCCAATATCCTGCGGCAAAGCTATCTGGGCGGCGGCTCGCCGGTGTTCGACGGCGCCGGTATTCCCTTCGGTGCGCCCAGCACCAATTTCCGGGGCGAGCGCGAGTTCAAGAAATTCACGCCGCGCTTCTCGATCAGCTACAAGCCGACCGCCGATCACAATATCTATGCCAGCTATTCCAAGGGCTTCAAGGGCGGCGGCTTCGACCCGCGCGGGGTCGGCACCAACGCGCCCGACCTCAATGGCGACGGCATTCGTCAGGACAGCGAAATCGCCTCCTTCCTCAGCTTCGCGCCCGAACAGGTCGACAGCTATGAAGTCGGCTACAAGGGCAATCTGATGGACGGCGCCCTCTATGTCGCGGTCGCCGGCTTCTATGCCGATTACAAGGATGTGCAGATTCCCGGCTCGGTCGCCTGTACCGTCAATGTCGGCGGCGTGCCGACGCCCTCCTTCTGCGGTGTCGTCTCCAACGCCGGCAAGGCGCGCTTCAAGGGGCTGGAGTTCGAAAGCAATGCCCGCCTTGGCCGCGACATCTTCAGCGGCGGCGACCGTCTGAACCTGCAGACCGCGATCGGCTTCATCGATGCCGATTATCGCGAATATATCGCCAATATCGCCAGCGTGCCGACCGATGTCGCCGACTATCGCCGGGTCCAGAACACGCCGAAATGGACCGCCAGCGGCACGCTCAGCTATAATGTCCCGGTGGGGGATGGCAGCCTCTATTTCGGTAGCACCGTCTCCTGGCGCTCCAAGACCTATCAGTTCGAAATCCCCAACCCCTATATCGATCAGAAGGGCTATGCGCTGTGGGATGCGAGCCTGGTCTATACCGCGCCCAGCGATCGCTGGAGCATCGGCGTCCATGGCAAGAACCTGCTCGACAAGGAATATAAGACCTCGGGCTATACCTTCGTCGCGGCCAATCCGGTGACCGGCGCGATCATCAACAATGCGGCCGGCTATCCCACCCCCTCGCTGGGCAAGGAAGGCACGCTGACTGCCTTCTACGGCAACCCGCGCCAGGTGTTCGTGACCGGTTCGGTCAAGTTCTGATCCTGTCCACCCCATCCGTTCGGTTCGAGCTTGTCGAGAATCGTTGCATAACCGGCTTCCCGACTAGGCTCGAAGCGAACGGAAAATTTGGTATCAGGCCCGTATGACCGACCGAACCTCTTCTCCCGCCTATCGCGGCGTCGTGTTGGCGATGCTGCTGCTGGTCTATACCTTCAACTTCCTCGACCGACAGATCCTGGGCATCCTCGCCGGGCCGATCAAGGCGGAACTGGGGCTGACCGATACCCAGCTCGGCGCGCTCGGTGGCATCGCCTTCGCGCTCCTCTATTCGACGCTGGCGATCCCGCTGGCGCTGCTCGCCGACCGGACCAGCCGCACCTGGGTCATCACCGTCAGCCTCGCCATCTGGAGCGGCTTTACCGCGCTGTGCGGCATGGCCGGCAATTTCATGCAGATGTTCCTGTTCCGCATCGGCGTCGGCGTGGGGGAGGCGGGCGGTGTGGCGCCTTCCTATGCCGTCATCTCCGACTATTTCCCGCAGCATCAGCGCGCCCGCGCCCTCTCCATCTATTCGCTCGGCATTCCGCTCGGCTCGGCCGGCGGCGTGCTGCTAGGCGGCTATATCGCCCAGACCGTCGAATGGCGCACCGCCTTCATCGCGGTCGGCATCATGGGCATCCTCATCGCGCCGCTCTTCCGCCTGGTGGTGCGCGAACCCGCCCGGCCGGTGCAGTCGGGCACGCCCGTGCCGGTCAGCGCCGTGTTCGGCATTCTCGCGGCCAAGCGCAGCTTCTGGTTCCTGGCGCTGGGCGCAGCCTGCAGCTCGATGTGCGGCTATGGCGTCGCCTTCTGGCTGCCCAGCCTGTTGATGCGCAGCTTCGGCCTCGACCTGCTGGGCGCGGGCCAGTTCCTGGGCGGGCTGCTGCTGCTGGGCGGGGTGGCCGGCGTGCTGCTCGGCGGCTTCCTGGGCGACGCGATGGGCAATCGGGACAAGGCCTGGTTCGCCTGGGTGCCCGCGATCAGCTATGTGATCGGCATGCCCTTGTTCGTGGTCGGCGTGCTGTCGTCCAGCGTATCCTTCGCCTTCGCCCTATTCCTGATCCCGCAGGCCTTGGTCTATGTCTGGCTCGGCCCGGTGCTGACCGCCGTGCAGCATCTGGTGCCGCCGCATATGCGCGCCAGCGCCTCGGCGACCTTCCTGCTGATCAACAATCTCGTCGGCCTTGGCCTTGGCAGCTGGAGCGTCGGCGCCCTGTCCGACGCGCTGACGCCGACTTATGGCAATGAAGCGCTGCGCTATGCCATCGTCGCGGCGCTTGGCTTCTACCTGCTCGCCGGCCTGTTCATGGCGCTCGCCGGCAAGGCGCTGCGCAAGGATTGGGTGACGGCCTGACCCATGAAGTGACAGGGCATTGCCCTGTCACTTTCGCTGTCCGCTTAGCGCTCCTTGGTGGCGCTGAACTTCACCTTGGGATGGCGCTCCTGCTGATAGCCGATGTCCCAGGCACTGCGCGCCATGAACACCAGATTGCCGTCGCGATCCTTGGCCATGTTCGCGCCATTATAGGCGACCAGATCCTTGATCGCCTGATCGTCGCCACTGATCCAGCGGGCGGTGTCGAAGGGCGAGGGTTCCAGCCCGGCGGCGACCTTATATTCCGCCTCCAGCCGGCTGATCAGCACTTCCAGCTGCAGCTGGCCGACGACGCCGACGATCCAGTTGCTGCCGATTTCGGGATAGAAGACCTGGATCACGCCCTCTTCGGACAGGTCGTCCAGCGCCTTGCGCAGCTGCTTGGTCTTGGTCGGGTCTTTGAGCTGCACGCGGCGCAGGATTTCCGGCGCAAAATTGGGCAGGCCAGTAAACCGCAGGCCCGGCTTCTCGCTCAGCGTGTCGCCCACGCGCAGCGCGCCATGATTGGGGATGCCGATGATGTCGCCGGGGAAGGCCTCGTCCGCCAGTTCACGGTCCTGCGCGAAGAACAGGATCGGCGAATGAACGGCCAGCGCCTTGCCGCTGCCCGACGGGGTCAGCTTCATGCCGCGGCGGAACTTGCCCGACACCAGCCGCATGAAGGCGATGCGGTCGCGGTGCATCGGGTCCATATTGGCCTGCACCTTGAAGATGAAGCCGGTGACTTCGCTGCCCTCGGGCTCGACCGGGGCGGGCTCGGCCGGCTGCGCGCGCGGCGGCGGCGCATGCGCCGACAGCGCGTCGATCAGCTCGGTCACGCCGAACAGCTTGAGCGCCGATCCGAAATAGACCGGGGTCAGGTCGCCATGGCGATAGCGTTCCAGGTCGAACTCGGCATAGCCGCCCTGGGCCAGCTCGGCCTCCTCGCGCAGCTTTTCCAGGCCCCGCTCGGACAGATAATCGGCGAGCTTGGGATCATCCAGGCCGCTGAACTGGTGGCGGGTGCCGTCAAATTCCTTGGACGGGCCAGTGGGCTGCATCAGCCGGTTGGTGGCAAAGTCGTAAATGCCCTCGAACTCGCCGCCCATGCCGACCGGCCAGCTCATCGGGCAGACGTCGAGCTGCAACTGGTCCGCCACCTCGTCGAGCAGGCCGAACAGCTCGCGGCCCTCGCGGTCGACCTTGTTGACGAAGGTGATGATCGGCACGTTGCGCAGGCGGCAGACCTCGAACAGCTTGCGCGTCTGCGGCTCGATGCCCTTGGCCGCGTCGATCACCATCACCGCCGAGTCCACCGCGGTCAGGGTGCGATAGGTATCCTCGCTGAAATCCTCATGGCCTGGCGTGTCGAGCAGGTTGAAGGTGATGGTCTCGCCATCGCGCGTCCGCTCGAACGTCATGACCGAGGATGTGACGGAGATGCCGCGCTGCTGCTCGATCTTCATCCAGTCCGACCGCGCGCGCCGGTTCGCGCCGCGCGCCTTGACCTCGCCGGCCAGATGAATCGCGCCGCCTTCCAGCAACAGCTTTTCGGTCAGCGTGGTCTTACCGGCGTCCGGGTGGGAAATGATCGCGAAGGTGCGGCGGGATGGGATGCTCATGATGCTGTTTTCTGGGGTCCGAGTAAAATAACCCGTTCGCCCTGAGCGAAGTCGAAGGGCCTTGCCGAGCGGAGGCGAGGCACTTCGCTGCGCTCAGTGGAGGGCTTCGACTTCGCTCAGCCCGAACGGAACTTGGGAAAGCCCGTTACACGTCGACCAGCGTCACGTCCATGCGGAAGGATCGGCTGTCGCCCGGCAGCAGGGTCATGACACCCTGCTTGTCCCAGACATCGCCAGTGAAGCCGACCGGGTCGGCCATGCCGGCCCAGGGTTCGACGCACAGATAATGAGCGCCCGGCTTCTGCCACAGGCCGAGCCAGGGTGTATCGGGGAAATCGATCTTCAGGTGCGGCCTGCCGGGTACGCCCCAGCTCAGCGACCGGCTGGCGAGATCGTCCCAGATGAGGGCATCGCCGGCGAACAGGGCATGGGTCGGCGCCAGTTCCTTGCCCTCGACCGGGGAGGGCACGCTCTCCAGCGCGATCAGCCCCGGCTCGCTGCCGACCTTGCGGATCGGCGCGGGTTCGGCCTGCTCGAACAGGATGCGGTGGTCCTCGACGCGGCCGCCATAGGGCAGCGGCCAGGCGAAGGCGGGGTGATAGCCAAAGCAGAAGGGCATCGCCGTCTCGCCCCGGTTCATGACGGTCGCCGTCATGCGCAGGCTCGGCCCCTCCAGCACGAACCCCATGTCGAGCCGAAAATCGAACGGATAGACGGTGCGCGTATCCCGGTCCGCCTCCAGCCGGAACAGGGCGGCTTCCTCGTTGCGATGGACCAGGGTGAAGGGGCTGGTCCGGGCAAAGCCATGCTGGCCGATCGGATAGTCGACATCGTTCAGCCGATAGACGTCGCCGCGCGATCGGCCGACGAACGGGAAGAGCAGGGGGGCATGGCCGGTCCACCATTGCGGGTCGGCATCGGTCATCAGCTCGCGCCCCTGCGCATCGGTCAGCGACCAGAGTTCGGCGCCCAGCGGCGATATGCTGGCGGACAGATTGTCGGAAGCGATGGCGATGCGGTCGTTCATGGCGAAACACTCCTGTTTGCCCAGCGGCATAGAGCCGGATCGTCATCTGTGAAAGCGCCTTGGGCTTCCACAGATGACGTGAATCAGGCTTTATTCCAAGGTCCGATGCGGCAAATCCCGACTGTCTCGCCCGCCGCGCAATCGTTACGTTGCGGAACCGACATGGGGGCTGGCGGGTTGAGCCAGCGGGAGGACCAATGATGAAAATTGCCGTATCGACCGCCACCATCCTGCTGCTGCTCGGCACGTCGGCGCTTGCCCAGGAACAGGGCAAGAAGAGGGACGACACGCTCGACAAGGCGGGTGAAATCGCCTCCCAGCCCGCTCGCGATGTCGGTATCGAAAAGACGCAGGTGCCGCCGATCCTCGTCACGGCCGAGGAAAACCCCTATGCCGCGCCATCGGGCAAGACCTGCAAGGCGCTGAATGGCGACATGGCGGCGCTCAACAAGGTGCTTGGTCCCGATTTCACCATCGGCCGCGAAGCCAATGAGGATCGCACCAGCAAGATCGCCGAGGGTGTGGGCAAGTCGCTGGTCAATTCGCTGATCCCCTTCCGCGGCGTGGTGCGGGAAATCAGCGGCGCCGCCCCGGCGGAACGTCGCCTGCGCGCCGCCATCGCCGCCGGTCTCGCCCGGCGCGGCTATCTGCGCGGCATGGCATCGGCCAAGGGCTGCAAGATTACGGGCTGACCTCCGGCGCCGCCGGGCGCGGCGCCCCGAACAGCAGCAGCCAGATGGCGAAGGCGCCTTCGCCCAGCAAAGGCACGAAATCGAGCTGACCGGGGATCGCCTCGCCAATCGCCGGCGACAGCAGCGCCAGGGTGCGCGCGACCAGATGGACCGCGCCCCCCGCCATCAGCAGCGCACCAACCGCCACCGGCAATCGGTGCGATCGGATCGCCAGCCAGCCTGTCAGCAGGCAATAAATACCGAAGAAGATCAGGCTGATGCCGTAGAGATCATTGTGGAGGCTGAGGCTGATCCGCACCAGCGACTGCACCTCCGCCATCGGGATGCCAGGATGCGGCGCGCCATCGATCAGCGCAAGCGGCAGCAGATGGAGCAGGCTGTTGCCCGCCAGCACGGCAATGCCGGTCAGGCTGAACAAAGCGGCTATGCGCGCCAGCACCCGCCCGGTCGACGCGAACAGGCCATAGAGCAGGGCGGTGACCGCCAGATAGCAGCAGAGCATGGCGACATCGCTCGCCCCGCCGGCCCGATAGAGCCAGGGATAGTCCGCGATGTTGCGCATCGTCTCGCGCCCGTTGCCCGGCACGATCAGGGCCGCGCGCACCACCGCCTCGGCAAACATGCCGCAGCCAATGGTGCCAATGTAGAAGAGGCCGGCGAGGCGAGCCTGAAGTCGTTCAGCCTTCCCGTCCATCGCCGGCCTTTCCTGCTTTAGCCGCGCAGGCTCGCGCCCAGCTTCTGGGCGGCCTTGACCACGGCGGCGCTGATCGCGTCCAGCTCTTCCTGGGCGAAGCTCTTTTCGCCCGGCTGCAGCGTGATCTCCACCGCCAGCGACTTGTGGCCTTCATCCACACCGGGGCCGGTGAAGACGTCGAACAGGCGCGCGTCGACGATCGCCTTCTTGTCCGCGCCCTTGACCGCGCGCACCAGCGCATCGGCCTCGACCGCTTCGGGCACCAGGAAGGCGAAGTCGCGCTTCACCGCCTGCAGCGCCGGCGGGGCGTAAGGCGCGCGCATGAAGCCGCTCTTGCGCTTGGCTGGAATCGCATCGAGGAAGATCTCGCCCGCAACCACGGTGCCGGACAGGCCGAACTGCTTGGCAAGGCTCGGGTGCAGCACGCCATATTCGGCGAGCACCACCTTGGGGCCGAGGCGCAGCGTGCCCGACTGGCCCGGATGATAGGCCGCCGATGCCTCGCCCATGCTCTGCAGGTTGCCGACCGGCGCACCGGCGGCCGCCAGCAGCGCGATCACTTCGCCCTTGGCATCGAACGCGTCGAAGGGCTGGGCCTTGCCGCTCTGCCAGCTGCGCGCGGTCTTCTCGCCGGCCAGCACGAAGCCGACGGTGGCGCGCTCGCCCTGCTTGAAATAGCGCCGGCCGAGTTCAAACAGTCGGATCGACGTGGCGCTGCGATCGACATTGCGCTTGGTCGCCGACAGCAGGCCGGGCAGCAGCGAGGGCCGCATGACCTTCAGGTCTTCGGAGATCGGATTGGCCAGCGTCCAGTCGCCACCGCCAACGCTCGCGGCTTCCTTCTCGGAAATGAAGGACCAGTTGATCGCTTCGGCGAGGCCGCGGGCAGCGGCGGTGCGGCGCACGCGACGCTCGACCAGCTGCTCGGCCGTGGCGGTCGGGCGGGCAACGCCCGGCACGCGTGGCAGCGGGGTGGACGGCACATGGTCCAGACCGACGATACGCACCACTTCCTCGACGATGTCGGGCCAGCCATCGACGTCGCGGCGCCAGGTCGGCACGCTGATCGTCCAGTGGCCCGGCACGCTCACCGGCACGCCATCCTGATATTCGATGCCGCCGGCTTCGCCGCTGACGCCGAAGCCCAGGCTTTCCAGAATGCGCTTCTGCACATCATGCGGCACATCGACGCCGGCCAGCGCCAGGCACTGGTCAGGCGCATAGGCGACCGTCCTGGGCGTCGCGGGCGGGGTGCCGGCGCGAGTCGCTTCCGATGCGGTGCCGCCGCACAGGGTCATGACCAGGCTGGTGGCGATCGACAGGCCATCGTCCAGGAAGGCGGGGTCGACGCCGCGCTCGAACCGGCCGCGCGCATCTGAGGTCAGCGCCAGCTTCTGGCCAGTCACCGCGATCCGCTCGGGCGTGAAATAGGCGCATTCGATCAGCACGTCCGTGGTGCCGTCCTGCGCGCCCGAATGTTCGCCGCCCATGATGCCGCCAATGTCATGCACGGCCTCGTCGTCGGCGATCACGGTCATCGTCTCGTCGATGGCATAGGTCTTGCCATTGAGTGCCAGCACTTCCTCGCCGGCCTTGCCCAGCCTCGCGACCAGTCCGCCCTTGAGCGTCGCCATGTCATAGACATGGAGCGGCCGGCCGAGGTCGATCATGATATAGTTGGTGATGTCCACCAGCGCGCTGATCGGCTTCTGGCCGATTGCCTTCAGTCGGCGCGCCATCCATTCGGGCGAGGCGCCGTTGGTCACGCCCTTGACCGAGCGGGCGAAGAAGGCGGGGCAGCCGTCGACATCGTCGGTGCGCACGTCCGGTCCCGGACCCACGCCGGCAATCTCCGGCACGATGATGGCGTTCAGCGTACCCAGGCCCGCCGCCGCCAGATCGCGGGCGATGCCGCGCACGCCCATGCAGTCCTGGCGATTGGGCGTGATCGACACATCGATGACCGGATCGTTGAGGCCGGCCCAATTGGCATAGACCTCACCGACCGGCGCGTCGGCGGCCAGTTCGATGATGCCGTCATGATCGTCGCCCAGCTCCAGTTCGCGGGTGGAGCACATCATGCCGTTGGATTCGACGCCGCGAATGGCGGTCTTCTTGAGCACCATGCCGTTGACCGGCACCACCGCGCCCTCGACCCCGAACACGCCGATCAGGCCGGCGCGGGCATTGGGCGCGCCGCACACGACCTGCAAAGGCGTGCCGTCACCATGGTCGACGCTCAGCACCTGCAGCTTGTCGGCCTGCGGGTGACGCTCGGCGGTCAGGATCTTGGCGATCTTGAACGCGCCCAGCTTTTCGGCCGGATTTTCCACATCCTCGACCTCCAGCCCGATGGCGTTCAGCGTCTTGAGGATGGTGGCCAGGTCGGCGTCGGTCTTGAGGTGCGTCTTGAGCCAGCTCAGGGTGAACTTCATGCGCCGACTCCTCCCGACAGCGTGGGCACGTCGAGTGCCGAGAATCCATAATGTTTCAGCCAGCGCAGATCGCCGTCGAAGAAGGCGCGCAGGTCGTTCATGCCATATTTCAGCATGGCGAGGCGGTCGACGCCGGTGCCGAAGGCAAAGCCCTGCCATTCGTCCGGATCAAGGCCGCACGCCTCGATCACGCGGCGGTTGACCATGCCGCTGCCCAGCACTTCCAGCCAGCCGCCACCGGGCGCATCTCCGTCGCCGCCGATGACGCGCTGGCCATTGGTCAGCGTGTAGCCGACATCGACTTCCACCGAGGGTTCGGTGAAGGGGAAATAGCTCGGGCGCAGGCGCAGGACGATATCCTCGCGCTCGAAAAAGGCCTTGAGGAAGGTTTCCAGCGTCCATTTGAGGTGGCCCAGCGTGATGCCCTTGTCGATCACCAGACCCTCGATCTGGTGGAACATCGGCGTATGGGTCGCATCGGAGTCGCTGCGATAGACGCGGCCGGGCGCGATGATGCGGATCGGCGGTTCCTGCGTCATCATGGTGCGGATCTGCACCGGCGAGGTATGGGTGCGCAGCAGCATCTTCTTCTGTCCCTCTTCGTCGGGGAAGTAGAAGGTGTCGTGCATCGCGCGCGCCGGGTGCGTCTCGGGAATGTTGAGCGCGGTGAAATTATGCCAGTCGTCCTCGATCTCCGGACCGGTCGCGACCGAGAAGCCAAGGTCGGCGAAGATTTCCGCCAGTTCGTCCATCACCTGCGAAACGGCGTGAACGCTGCCCTGCGGACCCAGATCGGCGGGCAGGGTCATGTCGACCTTTTCCGAGGCGAGGCGGGCGTCGAGCGCGGCCTGCTCCAGCGCGGCCTTGCGGTCGGCGATCGCGGCGGTCACGCTTTCGCGCAGATCCTGGATCGGCGGGCCTTTCTCGAGACGCTCCTCGGGCGACATGCCGCCCAACGTCTTGAGCAGGCCGGTGACGACCCCATTCTTGCCCAGCGCGCCCACGCGCAGCCCTTCCAGCGCGTCCAGCGTGTCGGCAGCCTCGATGTCGGCGATCAGGCCGGCTTTCAGTGCGCTAATTTCGGTCATATCATTCGTCATTCCCGCGAAGGCGGGAATCCATCTCCCGCGCTAACCAATCATCCTGACGCTCAATCGATGCGCCGACTGTCCAATGGCTCAAAGCCCAAATCGATAGCCAGATCGCGCCAATCGGGATTGCTCCGTTCGATCAGGTCGATCTTCCATTGCCTGTTCCACTTCTTGATCTGCTTCTCGCGCCGGATTGCTTCCTCCATGGATGCGCCGCATTCGAACCAGACCAGTCGCTTGACCCCGTAGTCGCTGGTGAAGCCTTCGATCAAGCCAGAACGGTGCTGATACAGGCGTTGCACGAGGTTTGATGTGACGCCGATGTAGAGCGTGCCATTTTTATGGCTGGCCAATATGTAGACTGTCGGATCGAAGTCTCGCTGCATTGGCCTTGTCCGGAAATGGATTCCCGCTTTCGCGGGAATGACGGAGATAGGGTTAGGCGCGCGCGCCCAGCAGCGCGCCGCCAAAGCCGATGAACATCAGGCCCGTGCCGCGGTTGAACAGCTTCTGCCGGTTGGCGGGCGCCAGCCAGCGGGCGAGGCGCAGGCCGCCCAGCGCATAGACCGAGTACCAGAAGCTTTCGATCACCACGAAACTGACGATCAGGATCGCGAGCTGCAGCCAGAAGGGGCGGGCCAGATCGATGAACTGCGGGAAGAGCGCGGCGGCGAAGATGATGAGCTTGGGGTTGGACAGGCCGGTCAGCAGGCCGGTCGCATACAGCGCGCGGGCCGAGCGGACCGGGCCGGCATCGCCGCCGTCCGCATTGCCGACCGGCGCGCGCCAGGCCTTGATCCCCAGCCAGATGAGATAGGCGACGCCGGCATAGCGCAATATGTCGAACAGGCGCGGCGAGGCTTTCAGCAGCGCGCCAAGGCCCAGCGCCGACGCGATCAGGCACAGCAGCACGGCGCTCATCAGCCCTGCCATCGTCACCAGCGCCTTGCGCGGCCCATGGGCGATGCTCTGCGTCATCACATGCAGCATGTTGGGGCCCGGCGTGGCCGAAATCAGGAAGACCGCCGTAACGTACAACCACCAGAGATGCAGCGACATGGGATGGTTCCTCCTGTTTCCTCGCGCACCACCGCCGTTCGTTTCGAGCATGTCGAGAAACGGCAGCGCCATCCTATCGACTTCTCGACTTCGCTCGAAGCGAACGGAAGGGGATGGAAAAAAACAAAAAGGGCGCCGAAGGCATCTGCCCCGGCGCCCCTTTGACGATCTTGCGATCGATCAGCGTCAGGCTGCGGGCAGCGCAGCCTTGGCCTGGGCGATGATGGCGCTGAACGCCTCGCCTTCGTGCATCGCGATGTCGGCCAGGACCTTGCGGTCCAGCTCGACGCCGGCCAGCTTCAGGCCGTGCATGAACTGCGAATAGGTCAGGCCTTCAGCGCGGACACCCGCGTTGATGCGCTGGATCCACAGGCCACGGAAGGTGCGCTTCTTGACCTTGCGGTCGCGATAAGCGTACTGGCCGGCCTTTTCGACAGCCTGGCGAGCGACGCGGATCGTGTTCTTGCGACGGCCATAATAGCCCTTCGCCTGAACCAAAATCCTCTTATGCTTCGCCTTGGTGGTTACACCACGTTTTACGCGTGCCATTGTCCTCTACTCCTTACTTCAGGCCGTAGGGTGCCCAGAGGCGGACGTGAGCCACGTCGGCATCGGACAGCACGGAAGTGCCACGGTTCTGGCGAATATACTTGGCGTTGTGCGAGATCAGGCGGTGACGCTTGCCAGCGACGCCGTGCTTGACCTTGCCGGAAGCGGTGAACTTGAAGCGCTTCTTCACACCGCTCTTGGTCTTGAGCTTGGGCATTTTCGTCTCCTTGTTTGGCGCGACGATTACAGACAGCCACGGCAGCCCTAGTTAGCCGGGCGGTCTCACTGAATATCGCGAAGGGCGGCCCATAGTCGGCCGCGCCCGCAAAAGCAAGCGATTCGGACCCAAAGCCACTATGCCCGCGTTGACCCCGCCATGGCCGATGTCGAACCTGTGCCGCCCAGCGCGTCCAAGCCCGCCCAGCCCAGTGGCGCGGCTGTCCATCTACGCCGCGCGCGCGACCGCTGGCGCGCCCTGCCGCTGCCGGCGCGCATCCTGCTATGGATCATTGGCATCCTCTTCGCCGTCTGGCTGATCCTCTTCATCACCAAGGGGCGCTTCCTCAAAGGGTCGTTCGAGCGCATCCTGTCCGCCCGGCTGGAGCGGCAGGTAGAGGTCGGCGGCGACTTCCAGCTCTATTTCGCGCCGATCGCGATCAAGTTCCGGGCGGAAGACATGCGCATCGCCAACCTGCCCTGGGCCAGCCGGCCTGACCTGCTGCGCGCCGACCTGATCGATGCACGGATCGCGCCCTTGAGCCTGATCTTCGGCAGCAGATATCGCATCCCCTGGCTGGAACTGCGGGGTGCCGCCGCCGACCTCGAATGGTCGCGCGATCGGCAGCATAATACATGGACGCTGGGCGCCCCCGATCGCAAGGGCGAGCCGATGACCCTGCCGCTCGTCCGCCGCGCGCTGCTCGCCGGCACGACCATGCGCTATCGCGATCCGGTGCTCATGCTGTCGACCGATATCGGCTTCGAGACGGTGAAGGCGCAGGACACCCGTTTTGCCAGCGATGTTCGCCTGTCCGGCACCGGCACGATGCGCGGCAAGCCCTTCACCCTGAAGGGCGGCCTGCTGTCGCCCAACGCCACCGTCACCGGCGGCAAGAACAGCCTGGCGCTGCGGGCACAGGCGGGCGCGACCGTGCTGGAGGTGACCGGCACGCTGCCCGGCGCGACCGAGCTGGAGGGCAGCGACCTGCGCGTCGTGGCGCAGGGCCCCAATCTCAGCCATTTGTTCGATTTCCTGGGCGTCGCCATTCCCGGCACCCGCCATTATCGCTTCACCTCGGCCCTGACCAAGGCGGGCGAGGAGTGGCGCTTCACCCATTTGCAGGGCCGGTTCGGCGTTTCCGACCTTGCCGGGCGCTTCACCGTGTCGTTGCCCAACAACCGGCTGCTGCTCGACGCCGATCTGGCGACGCAGCGGCTCGACATCATCGATGTCGGCCCCTTCATCGGCTATGATCCGCAGAGGCTGGATGCACAGGGCGGGGCGGGCGCGATCACGACCGTGCAGGGCACGCCGCGCCTGCTGCCCGACGCACCGCTGCGGATTGAGGCGATCCGCAATTTCGACGCCAATGTTCGCTACAGCGTGAAGACGATCCGCGCGCCCAATGTGCCGATCGCCAATGCCGCTATGACGCTGAAGCTCGACCATAGTCTGCTGACGCTCTCGCCTTTGACCTTCGACATGGCGGGCGGCCATGTCGCGTCGGACATAGAGATCAACGCCCGCAACCAGCCGGTGCGCACGAGCTACGACGTCCGCCTGGCGCCCACGCCGATGGGCACGCTGCTCGCCCGTTGGGGCGTCGAGCAATCGGGCACGACCGGCATGGTGAAGGGGCGGATGCAGATGACGGGACTGGGCGATACCGTCCATGATTCGCTTGCCACCGCCAATGGCCGCATCGCCGTCATCCTGCCGGCGGGCAGCATGTGGGCGCGCAATGTCCAGCTTTCCGAAATCGATGTCGGCACCTTCATCACCAAGATGTTCGAAAAGAAGCTGAAGGATCCGGTGCAGATCAATTGCGGCCTCATTGCCTTCACCGTGCGCGACGGCGTGGCGGCGGCCGACCCGATCCTGATCGACACGCGCAAGAATGTGATGATCGGTCGGGGCGGCTTCTCGTTCAGGAATGAAAGCCTCGATCTCGCCTTCCGCGCCGACGGCAAGAAGATCAGCCTCCTGTCCGGCCAGTCGCCGGTTGGCATTGGCGGCTATTTCGCGCGCCCGTCGATCAATGTCATCAGCCCGGATCTGATCGCGCGCGGCGGCGCGGCGGCGGCGCTGGGCATCGTCGCCACGCCGATCGCCGCGACACTGGCCTTTGTCGATGTCGGCGATGCCAAGGCGGCGGCCTGCGGCCCGGTGCTGGCCGGCGCCGATGCCGCAGCCCAGCGCACCCGTGGCGGCAAGCCGCGCGACGATGTCGGCCGCGGCACCACCGCAAAGGATGAAGCAGGCAAGGGCAGCAAGGCCGAGAAGAAGGCGCAGGACAAGAAGTTCCTCGGCATCTTCTGAACGACACGCGCCGGGCTTATCCTGTGGCCTGGTCGACTCGACCCATGAGTCGACGCGAAGGAGAGGATCATGAGCGACACGCCGTTCGTCCTGCCGGGGGTCACGCCCCATCTGACCATCGCCGACGGCAAGGCCGTCGACGCCATCGCCTTCTACACCGCTGCGTTCGGCGCGACCGAACAGAGCCGCCATCTGGAAGAGGATGGCACGCGGATCATGCACGCCCATCTGACGGTCAATGATGGCGGGCTGATGCTGAACGATCATTTTCCCGAAATGTGTGGCGGCGCCCCGGCGGAAAAGCCGGCCTCGGTCACGCTGCATCTGGAAGTGGACGATGCCGATCGCTGGTGGGACCGGGCGGTGGCCGCCGGCGCGGCGATCCGCTTCCCGATCGACAACCAGTTCTGGGGAGCCCGCTATGGCCAGCTCACCGATCCCTTCGGCCATGTCTGGTCGATCGGCGGGCCGATCAAGGGCTGATGCGATGATGGTCGGGACGACGCACTGGGACGTGGTAACGGGCGACATCACCCGTTGCGAAGTCGACGCGATCGTCAATGCCGCCAATAACAGCCTGCTCGGCGGCGGCGGCGTGGATGGCGCGATCCACCGCGCCGCCGGGCCGGACCTGCTGGAGGAATGTAGGGGCATCGGCTGCTGCCCGACCGGGGAGGCGCGGATCACGCGCGGCTACCGGTTGCCGGCCCGCTATGTCATCCACACCGTCGGCCCGGTCTGGCAGGGCGGCAATCAGGGCGAGCGCGACCTGCTCGCCAGCTGCTACAGCCACAGCCTGTCGCTCGCCCGCCACCACGACTTGCGCAGGGTCGCCTTTCCGGCGATCTCGACCGGCGTCTATGGCTATCCCAAGGCGCAAGCCGCCAAGGTCGCCGCCCGCGCCGTGGCGGAAGCGCTGCGCCGCGATCCCGATGCCTTCGACCATATCCTCTTCGTCTGCTTCGACGAAGACAATCGCGATCTTTACGACGCCGCTGTCAGGGATGCTGTGGCGGGGGATTAGGGTGTGAACAAGACATTCCTCCCCGGCACGGGGAGGGGGACCGCTCGCGTAGCGAGTGGTGGAGGGGCACAGGCCGGATAGCGTAGTACCAATAGGCACTTGCCCCTCCGTCAGGCGCTCCGCGTCTGTTCAATGGAGACGCGTGTCTCCATTGAACTCCCCGTGCCGGGGAGGAACGACCGCTCTTGGTCGCTTGCAGGCCCCTCAATGATCGTGATGATGCCCATGGTCATGCGCATCGCCCGCGCCATGGATCGCCTCCAGCACATCCTCCAGCCGCGCCGGATCGCCCAGCGCCAGCACATGGCCTTCGCTGTCGGCGGTCAGCGGTTCGCCGTTCCAGTCGCACATCAGCCCGCCCGCACCCTCGACCACCGGCACCAGCGCGGCGAAGTCATAGCTTTGCAGCCCGGATTCGATGACGATGTCGAGGAAGCCCGACGCCAGCAGGCCATAATTATAGCAGTCGCCGCCATAGACCGGCCCCTGGCGCGGCGATCCGGCCGACACCGCGCCGACCAGCGCCATATAATGGGGCACGTCGCCTTCGGCGAACAGATGCGGGCTGGTGGTGGCGATGCCGGCCCCCTCCAGCGCCTTGCAGGCGCGGGTGCGCACCGGCTTGCCGTTGAAGGTGGTGGGCTGGCCGCTCATCCCGGCCCAGCGTTCCTGCGCGATCGGCTGGTCGATGATGCCGATCGTCGGCCAGCCCGCCTGCGTCAGCGCGATCAGCGTGCCGAAGATCGGCCGCCCGGCGATGAAGCTGCGCGTGCCGTCGATCGGATCGAGAATCCACACCCGCTCGGCATCGGTGCGGACCGATCCATATTCCTCGCCGATGATGCCGTCATCGGGCCGTTCCTTTTCCAGGATCGCGCGGATCGCGGCCTCGGCGGCGCGGTCGGCCTCCGTCACCGGCGACTTGTCGGCCTTGATCTCCAGATCGTAGCGCGCGCGGAAAAAGGGGCGGATGGCGGCGCCGGCGGCGTCGGCAAGGCGGTTGGCCAGGGCCAGGTCATCGCGGGTGGTCATGCCCCATCGCCTAGCCGGTCGGGGCGCGATAGGCTAGACAGGAGCTGCCCGATTCACCGAAGGGGAGAGGAAAGATGCCCGGTTCACCCGTCATCCCGTGCCTGCGCTATGCCAATGCGCCCGCCGCCATCGATTTCCTGTGCGCCGCCTTCGGCTTCGAACGGCACGCCGTCTATCCCGACGATCTCGACAACAGCATCATCCATCATGCCCAGCTTGTCCTGGGTGAGGGGATGGTGATGCTGGGCAGCGTCAAGGATATGGAGGGCGAATCGCTCTACACCTGGTCGACGGTGCGCGATCTCGGCGGCATCACCGCCTGCGTCTATATGGTTGTGCCCGATGTCGACGCTCATTGCCTCCATGCCCGCAACGAAGGCGCGGTGGTGGTGGACGAACCGCATGACAATCCGGGCTATCCGGGGCGCGGCTATACCGCGCTCGATCCCGAGGGGAATGTGTGGAGCTTCGGCAGCTATGACCCCTGGGTGCCTATCCCCGAAGACGCCGATTAAGCTTTTGGCAACCGTGCCGTTCTAGCCTTCCAGGGGAAAGGGGGCCGTCATGGCGCTGGTTGGCTGGATATTGAGCTTCATCTGCCTGTTCGCAGGCCTCGCGCTGCGGCAGGACATGCCGATCGGCGGATCTGTGGCGATCTCCAACATCCTCGTCGTCTTCGCCCTGCTCGCCTGCCCGATGGTGTGGCGCGAACTGCCCTTGGGCGTCTCGCGCGGCCAGCGCATCGTCTCCGGCCTAGCGCTGGTCTTCGCCCTGCCAATCATCCTGTTCCCGACGCATTAAAGCGCCGGGCGCGCCAGCATCAGCCAGACGATCGCCAGGATAGCGCCAAAGGCGGGAAAGCCGAAGGCGAACCACCAGCGAAACAGCCGATGATAGGCGGGCGGCAGCGGGCTTCCGCTGGCGACTGCGGCGGCCGCCAGGTCACGCATCCGCGCCTGCATCCACAGCACCGGCAGCCAGAAGGCGCCAATCAGCAGATAGAGCGCGACCGACAGCAGCAGCCAGGGCGTGTCGAGCGGCCAGCCGAGACCTTGGGCCAGCGCCAGCCCGGTGATCGGCTGCACCACCACCGCGCTGGCGGTGAAGAGCATGTCGGCGATCACCACGATCCGCGCGACCGCCGCGATCACCCGCGCGTCGCCGGTGCGGTGTGCCATCAGCATGAAGAAGGCGATGCCCGCCCCGGTGCCGATCAGTACGCAGGCGCCCAGCACATGGGCCCAGCGCAGCGCCAGGATCAGGACATCGCTCATCGTTCCTCCAGCAGGATATGGGCGATCAGCGCGGCGACCATCACCACCAGTGCCTTGGCCAGCGGCGCCAGCGGATCGCCCCACATGTCCGGCCGCACCCAGCTGCCCATGACCAGATAGGCAGCGGTCAGCCCGGCCATGCCCAGCGCCGCGCGCTGCGCCCAGCGCCGCACCAGTATCGCCGCGCCCAGCAGCAGGTCGGCGACGCTGCCGGCGATGCTCAGCGCCATGGCGACGCCTGCGACCGGCGTCCCCTGCAATTCGCCGGCCACCGCGTCCAGCCGGGCCAGCCCCACCAGTCCTGACAGCAGGAACAGCAGCGACAGCGCCGCCACTAGGCATGGCATCAGCAACATCAGTCGCGCCTGCCAGCGATCCTGCAGGGCGGCCGGATGGCGCGCCAATATCTGCTCCAGCGACAGCAGCGGTCGGCCCAGCAGCGCTTCGCCGCCTGCCGGGGTGCCGGTCACGTCGCGCGCGATCATGGCCATGGCCGTGCTGCGCAGCGGCGATCGCCAGCCCAGATGGCCGAACAGGTCGGCGGCGGCGCTGACCGGCGTGGCGATCCAGCCGGGCAGGGCAATGTGCGGCGCGGGTCCGATCCCCAGCCAGCGGCGATGGGCGACGATGATGGCGTCCAGCGTCGACGCCTCACGCTCGACCAGGTCGATGTCGATCGCGCGCGGCGCGTCCGGCTTCAGGCAGCGCAGCACCGCCTGCGCCACATCGTCCAGCGCGACGCTCTGGATGCGGCTTTCGCCATGGACGCTGAACAGCCGCAGCGGCATTGCCGCCAGCGCCCGGATCAGCAACGTGCCGCCATAGGCGTTGCGGCCGATCACCAGGCCGGGGCGCAGGATCGCCCAGTGCAGCGCAGATGCGCGCAGATGATCGTCGGCCACCGCCTTGGTCGACAGGAAGGGGCTGGCGTCCTTTGCCGTGGCGCCGGGCGCGGAAATCTGGATGAAGCGGGCAATGCCCTGCGCGGCGCAGGCGTCGATCAGCGCGGCGATGCTGGCGCCCTGGATCGCCTCCAGCCGTTCGCCGCCGCCGCTCTGCAACGCGCCGCTGGCATTGACCACGGCGTCGACGCCGTGCAGCGCCGTGGCCCAGTCGGCCGGCCGGGTCATGTGGTTGAGGTCGGCGAAATGCCAGGACAGGGCGGGAAAGAGGCGGCGGGCGGTCCGTTCGGACCGGCCCAGGCCGATGACCTCATGCCCCGCCGCGATCAGCGCGCGCGCAATCCCGCTGCCGATGAAGCCATAGGCCCCAACCAGCAGGATGCGCATGCGCGTCTTAGTCGAACAGGCTGGAAACGGAGCTTTCGTCCGCAATACGCTTGATCGCTTCACCCAGCAGCGGGGCGATCGGCAGGTGGCGGATGCGCTTGGCATCGTTCACCGCGTCGGTGCCCTGGATCGAGTCGGTGATGACCAGTTCCAGCAGTTCCGACGCCTCGACGCGGGCGACCGCACCGCCCGACAGCACGCCATGGCTGACATAGGCGACCACGTCCTCGGCGCCGGCTGCCTTCAGCGCGGCGGCGGCGTTGCACAGCGTGCCGGCCGAATCGACGATATCGTCGATCAGCACGCAGAAGCGGCCCTTCACGTCACCGATGATGTTCATCACTTCCGACTCGCCGGCGCGCTCGCGGCGCTTGTCGACGATCGCCAGCGGGGCGTTGTCGAGGCGCTTGGCCAGCGCACGGGCGCGCACCACGCCGCCGACGTCGGGCGACACGACCATGATGTTCTTGTCGCCGAAGCGGGCCTGGATATCGGCCGACATCACCGGCGCGCCGAACAGATTGTCGGTCGGGATGTCGAAGAAGCCCTGGATCTGCCCGGCATGGAGATCGACCGAGAGGACGCGGTCGGCGCCGGCGGTGGTGATCAGGTTGGCGACCAGCTTGGCGCTGATCGGGGTACGCGGGCCGGGCTTACGGTCCTGGCGGGCATAGCCGAAATAGGGGACGACGGCAGTGATTCGCTTGGCCGATGCGCGCTTGAGCGCATCGATCATGATCAGCAATTCCATCAGATTGTCGTTGGTCGGATAGGCCGTCGACTGGATCACGAATACGTCTTCGCCGCGGACATTCTCATGAATTTCCACGAAAACTTCTTCGTCGGCAAAGCGACGGACGCTGGCCTCGGTCAGGGGGATTTCGATATAGTCGGCGATGGCGGCCGCGAGCGGCTTGTTCGAATTGCCGGTCATGAGTTTCATGGCGAAAATCCCCAGGCTAATTGGCGTGACGAATTGATGACGATGCGCGAAACGCGGCCCCTTTAGCGGCGCATGTCCCATGTGGAAAGGCGCTTTTGCGCCCTGCGACAAAATGGCCGGAGCATTTTCAGGATGACCGCGAAGCGGGTGTTCTGTTCGAAAATGCGGCATCGGGGAATAGAGCGTTTTCGCAGCATGCGAAAATGCTCTAGGGGCCAAGGCATGACCGACAAACTCGTGATCGCGCTCGCCCAGATGACCCAGACCATGGGCGACCCCAGGGCCAATGCCGACGCCATGCTGGAATGGCGCGCCCGCGCCAAGGGCGCGGACCTGATCGTCTATCCCGAACTGCAGCTGATCGGCTATCCGCCCGAGGATCTGGTGCTCAAGCCCGCCCTGCTCGACCAGGCCAATTATCATCTCGACCGGCTAGCGCAGGAAAGCGCCGATGGCGGCCCGGCGATGCTGGTCGGCACCGTCGTCGCCTCGCAGGGCGTGCTGTTCAACGTCGTCGCCCTGATCGAAAATGGCGCCGTCACCGCGATCCGCCAGAAGCGCGAACTGCCCAATTACGGCACGTTCGATGAAAAGCGCCTGTTCGCACCCGGCCCGCTGCCCGCGCCGATCGAGTTTCGCGGCGTGAAGATCGGCGTGCCGATCTGCGAGGATATCTGGTTCCCCTTCGTCACCGCCCATCTGCGGGCCGAGGGCGCGGAAATCCTCATCAGCCCTAATGGTAGTCCGTTCGAGGTAGACAAGGATGATCGCCGCCTGAACGTCGTCGCCGGCACCCGCGTGCGCGAAACCGGCCTGCCGCTCGTCTATCTCAACCGTGTCGGCGGCCAGGACGAACTGGTGTTCGACGGCGCCTCCTTCGTCATGAACGGCGACCTCTCCATCGCCCAGCAACTGCCCGACTGGGAGGAAAAGCTGGTGCTGACGCAGTGGGAGAAATGGGACGGCCAGTGGGTCTGCCTGCCCGGCGAGCGTCATGAACTCGATCCGCGCCCGGCCGACATCTATAATGCGATGGTGTTGGGCCTGCGCGACTATGTGAACCGCAACCGCTTCCCCGGCGTCGTCCTGGGCCTGTCGGGCGGCATCGATTCCGCTCTGTCCGCCGCCGTTGCGGTCGATGCGCTGGGCGCCGACCGGGTGTGGTGCGTGATGATGCCCTCGCGCTTCACCAGCCAGGAAAGCCTGGATGACGCGGTCGAATGCGCCCGCCTGCTCGGCGTCCGCTACGACACCATCCCGATCGAGCCGGCCGTTTCCGCCTTCGACACGATGCTGGCCCCGGTGTTTGAGGGCAAGGCGCGCGACCTCACCGAAGAGAATATCCAGTCGCGCATTCGCGGCCTCACCTTGATGGCCCTCTCCAACAAGTTCGGCCATATGCTGCTGACCACCGGTAACAAGAGCGAGATGTCGGTCGGTTATGCCACCATCTATGGCGACATGGCGGGCGGCTATTCGGTGCTGAAGGACGCGTACAAGACGACGGTGTTCGACCTCTGTCGCTGGCGCAACGACAATATGCCCTCGCTCGGCGAAGGCTTCGGCCCGGCCGGCCCGGTCATGCCCGAACGCGTCATCACCAAGCCGCCCAGTGCCGAACTGCGCGACAATCAGAAGGATGAGGACAGCCTGCCGCCTTATGAGGTGCTGGATCCGATCCTCTATGGCCTGGTCGAGGAGGAATTGTCGGTGGCCCAGCTGGTCGAACGCGGCTTCGACAAGGCGGTCGTCACCCGGATCGAGCATCTGCTCTACATCGCCGAATATAAGCGCCGCCAGTCGCCGCCCGGCGTGAAGCTGGGCATCCGCAATTTCGGCCGCGACCGCCGCTACCCGATCACCAACGCCTTCCGCAGCGTATAAGTAACATCCGTTCGCCCTGAGCGAAGTCGAAGGGCAGGCTGAGCATGGCGAAGCCACTTCGTCCGCTCGGGGCGAACGGGTTTGGAAGTAAAGATATGACCGTCATCACCCGCTTCGCCCCGTCGCCGACCGGCCATCTCCATGTCGGCAATATCCGCGCCGCGCTCCACAACTGGCTGTGGGCGCGCAAGTCCGGTGGCCAATTCCTGCTGCGCCTCGACGACACCGATTTGGAACGCTCGCGCCCCGAATATGCGGACTCGATTCTGGCCGATCTGCGTTGGCTCGGCCTCGACTGGGATGGCGAGGAAAAACAGTCCGAACGCTTCGCCCTCTATGAGGCGCGGTTCGCGGCATTGAAGGCCTCGGGCCATGTCTACCCCGCCTATGAAACCCAACAGGAACTGGAACTGCGCCGCAAGGTGCTGCTGGGGCGCGGCCTGCCGCCGGTCTATGATCGCGCCGCCCTGGCGCTGACCCCGGACCAGATCGCCGCCTTTGAAGCCGAAGGGCGCACGCCGCACTGGCGCTTCAAGCTCGATCATGAGCAGCCGATCGTCTGGACCGACCTCATTCGTGGCGAGCAGCGCTTCGATCCCAAATTGCTGTCCGACCCGGTGATCCGCCGCGCCGATGGCAGCTGGCTCTACATGCTCCCCTCGGTCATCGACGATGTCGACATGGGCGTCACCCATGTGCTGCGCGGCGAGGATCATGTGTCCAACACCGCGACCCAGATCCAGATGTTCACCGCGCTCGGCGCGGCGCTGCCCCAGTTCGCGCATGAAGCGCTGCTGACCGGCAGCGAGGGCAAGCTGTCCAAGCGTCTGGGCTCGCTCGGCGTCGCCCATTTTCGCGAGATCGGGCTGGAGCCGGCCGCGATCGCCGCACTGCTCGCCCGTCTCGGCAGCTCGCAGCCGATCGAGCCCTTCGCCGAACGTGCGCCGCTGATCGAAACGTTCGACTTCGCCCATTTCGGCCGCGCCCCCGCGCGCTTCGATGAAGCCGAACTGGCCAGCCTCAACCAGAAGATCGTCCATCAACTGCCCTATGAGGCGGTCGCCGACCGCCTGCCCGCGGGCATGGACGCCGCCGCCTGGGCCGCGATCCGCCCCAATCTGGAGACGGTGGCGGGCGCCGCCGACTGGTGGCAGATCGTCACCGGCCCGATCGCGGCACCCGAAGCGGCGGAAGAGGACCGCGATTTCCTCGCCGCCGCCCATCATATCCTGTCCGCCGTCCCCTTCGACGCCGACATCTGGCGCACGCTGACCGGCGCGCTCAAGGACGAAACCGGCCGCAAGGGCAAGACCCTGTTCCAACCTCTGCGCCGCGCCCTCACCGGCCTGGACCACGGCCCCGACATGGGCCAACTCCTGCCCCTGATAGGCCGGGAAGAGGCGTTGAAGAGGCTGGCGGTGGCCGGTTGATCGGGTTAGGCTGGCCGGACCGGACCATTCTGGAGGCCAGCCTGATGCGTTATGCTCTCATCCTGTCGTCCGGCCTGCTGCTCATGGGAGCCGCAGCGCCGTCTGCTTCCTATAATATCTTTCCCGAACAGGCGGTGATGAATGCCGCGGCTGTCGCCCCCGATGGGGTGAAGGGGGTGTTCGAACTGCCCGTCCGCGCCACTGGGCGCCAGGGCGGCTGGTTCTATCTTAATTCTCAGCAGGATTATCGCGATCCCCGCAACCTGACGATCGCCATTCCCGGCGCCATGGCCGATGCACTGGCACAGCGTTTCGGCGCGGAACTCGATCAATATCTGACGGGCAAGACCATCGCGGTGCGTGGCGAAGCGAAGCGGGTGAAAATTCATTTTCTGGCGGATGGCCGGCCGACCGAAAAATATTATTATCAAACCCATGTGCGGCTGACCGATCCCAGCCTGCTGACGGTGGAGGGCGAACCAGTCCGTTACTGACCGGTCAGGCCGTCATCATCTCCAGCGCCTTGCCGACGGCCAAGATCCCCTCCGGCGCGGCGGCGAAGCCCATATGGGTGCAATCGACCTCGATCGCGCGGTCGCGCTCGCCGGCGCGGCCTCGGGCGCATTCGGGCAGGATCACGCCGTCGCGCTGCGACCAGAGCGCCACGGTCGGCACCGGCGGCTTCTCCTCGCGGGTGCAGGGGAAGGGCGGGGTGTCGACCGGGAAGCCCGACACCAGCTGATAGAGGCGCCAGGCATGGTTGGCGCGCGGATCGCCGGAAAAGGGCGTGCCCATCGTCACCACGCCGCCGACCTTGGACTGAGCGAACTTGGCATATTCGCGGGCATAAAGGCCGCCCAGGCTCCAGCCGACCAGCGTTACCGGCTTGCCGCTTGTCCGGCGGATCGCATCGACGCGGGCGTCGATCTTTTCCAACGTATCGGCGCGCGGTCCGAAATTGCGACCCATGTCCCAGCCATGCGCCTGATAGCCCGCCGCGTTCAGGATCGCGCGCAGCGGTTCCATCCGATGTTCCGATGCCATCAGCCCCGGCACCAGCAATATATGCCGCCCATCACCGCGAATCGCGCGGCTCAGTTGTTCGGCCTGCGCCTTGGTCCGGTTGATGTCGAACGGCACCGACGCATTGCCCAGCAGATGCGACAGCGACGGGCGTGCGGATGCGCGCGGTCCGCTGGCAAGGCGGCCCTTCCAGAAGCTGGCAATGGCATCGGCATAGGGTGGCACGAGAGATGTTGTCCTGAACCGGGCGGAAAAGGTGACATTCTCGTGACAAACGCAGGGTGCGTCCATGGGTTTCATCGCAAGCGATGAACGGTATGTCTCAGGAAAAGCGGATCAGGGGGCGAGGGGAGACGTCTGGGCGACGCTGGCGCCCTCGGTCGTGCGCAGCTGGCGCGGCTCCAATATCGCTGCCGTCTCGATCAGGTCGAGCGCCCGGCGCGCCTCCAGATAGCGGCGGGCATATTGCATCCAGCGATCGGCCGCAGCGCGATCGGGCATGCGCTCCACCTCGGCCAGCGCCGCGCCGACGCGGCTGGCGTCGATATAGCGCAGCGCCCGCTGCATCGCCATTTGCGGCCGGGGCGAGGGGGTGGAGGATTTGCGGATGATGATCAGCTCGCGCGCCTCATGCTCGAAACTGTCCCACCAGCTGGCATCGGCCGGCGGCGACGTGACGCGGTCGGCGACATCGACCAGGCCGGCGCGCAGGTCGGCCAGCGTCACCGGCTCGCGCGCGGCATTGATGATGGTGGCGACGGCGCGGGGCTGGGCCTGGCCGAAGCGCAGCCGCAACTGCCCCTCGACATAGCCGAGCGGGGCGCCGGTATCGAGCGCGCGGCGCGCGGCAAAGGCGACCAGCAGCCCTTCGGCGCGCGCGGCATTGCCCGACGCGGCCTGCGCCTCGACGGTGATGCGGTTGAGCCGCTCCTCCAGCTGGATCACGCGGGCGTCGAGCATCTGCGCGGCATCCGCCGTCAGCGGACGGCCCGACGGGATGGCGTTGCTGCCCAGCAGCGGCGCAGGCAGGGCGGGCGTCGCCGTCTCGTCCTGGCCCCAGCGCCGTTCGATCTGCGGCATCGCCCAGATGGTGACGCCGATGCCGATCAGAAACGCGAACAGCAGCAGCACGGGCGTCAGCCAGGATGTGCGTCGGCGCGCGGGCGGCGGCGTTTCCTGCTGAATTTCCACACTCTCCTGCTCGTTCATCAAGTCTCTCTCGTTTGCGACCGCGGTTTCATTCGCACAATCGACGGGCGAGGGCCAGTACCGCCGCATCATTGGGCGCATCGGTGGCCTGCCCGCTGCCCCATCCGCTGCCGCAGGCGGCAAGCGCCGCCGGGCTTATCGCCACGACGTCGCACGTCGCGCGCTGATTTTCGGGCAACATCTCCGCCAGCCGGGTGCCGGCGGCCGCAGAATGGACCAGCAGCACGCCGCCGCTCAGGTCCAGCGGATCGCAGGGCAGGGGCATCATCCGATAGACCGGAATGCGCGTCACCCGCAGCGGCCCGGCATCCATCGGCGCCACCGCCTCACCCGACAGATGCAGCAGCGTGCGGTGCCCGTCGGCCGCGATCCGTGCGGCGATCGCGCTGGCATCGCCATCCCCCGCCACCGGATCGGCAAATCCTGCCGCCCGCAGCGCCTCGGCCGTCGCTGCGCCCACGGCATAGGTCGGCAAGGCGCGATAGGCCTGCAGCTCGGCCCCGCCGAATCGCACCGTCTGCGCGCTCGTCACCAGCAGCGCGTCGAAATCCCCGGCGGGTGGCGGCGTCCAGGCCAGCGCCTCGGCCGCGAACAGCGGGCACAACCGCACCGCCAGCCCCATGGCCATCGCCTTGTCCGCCGTCCTGCCGGCGCCGGGCGCGGGCCGCAGGATGATGAGCGGTCTCACCCCTCGAACAGGCTGCGCAGCGCCGGGCTCGCTCGTTCCAGCAGGCCCCGGCCGATCGCCTCGGCCGCCGCCGCATCGTCGCGCGCCAGCCGTGCCTCGTCCCGCACCGTCTCGTCCCCTTCCGGGCTGATGATCTCTGCGCTCAGATGAATTTGTCCGCCCTCCAGCAGCGCCAGCGCGGCGATCGGCGAATGGCATGTGCCGCCCAGGCCCCGCAGCACTGCGCGCTCGGCCATCACGCAATCGAACGTGTCGCGATGGTTGATCGCCGCCAGCCAGCCCAGCATGTCGTCATTGTCGGCCAGCGTCTCGATGCCGACGGCCCCCTGTGACGGTGCCGGCAACATGGTGTCGATTTCGACCGTGGCGCCAATGTCCGCCTGCCCCAGCCGGTCGAGCCCGGCGGCGGCGAGCAAAGTCGCATGGGCCTCCCCGGCTTCCAGCTTGGCCAGCCGGGTGGCGACATTGCCGCGGAACAGGATGATCTGCGCATCGGGGCGCAGCCGCTTCACCTGCGCGGCGCGGCGCGGCGAACTGGTGCCGACGATCGGCTGCGGCGGCAGCGCGGCAAAATTTTCCACGCCGACCAGCCGGTCGCGCACATCGGCGCGCGGCAGCATCGCGGCAATGCGGATCGCATCGGGCCGGATCGTCTCGACATCCTTCATGCTGTGGACGGCGCAATCGATCTCGCCCTCCACCAGCGCCCGGTCCAGCTCCTTGGTCCACAGCGCTTTTCCGCCGATTTCGGCCAGCGCCCGGTCCTGGATCCGGTCGCCGCTGGTCTGGACGATGACGGTGGTGATGGCGTCCTGATCCCAGCCATGGGCGTCGCGCAGCGCCTGCGCGGTCATATGGGCCTGGGCCAGCGCAAGCGGCGATCCCCTGGTGCCAAGGCGCAACGGTCGTTCGGGTCTTTTCATAAGCGGCTTGCTCTAATGGCCACGGGCACTAGATGGAAGCGGCAATGACCATCATCCTCGGCCTGGAATCAAGCTGCGACGAAACCGCGGCGGCGCTGGTGACGGCCGACGGGCAGATATTGGCCCATCGCCTCGCCACGCAGGAAGACGCGCACCGCCCCTATGGCGGCGTCGTGCCCGAAATCGCGGCGCGCGCTCATGTCGAGGCTTTGGCCCCGCTGGTCGAGGCGGCACTGGCCGACGCAAAGATGACTTTGGCCGATGTCGATGTCATCGCCGCCACCGCCGGCCCCGGCCTGATCGGCGGCGTGATGGTCGGCCTTGTCACCGGCAAGGCGCTGGCCCATGCCAGCGGCAAGCCGCTGGTCGCGGTCAATCATCTGGAGGGGCATGCGCTCTCGCCGCGCCTCGCTGACCAGAATCTGCAATTCCCTTATCTGCTCCTGCTGGTATCGGGTGGCCATTGCCAGCTGCTCAGGGTCGAGGGCGTCGGCCAATATCGCCGCCTCGCCACCACGATCGACGATGCTGCCGGCGAAGCCTTCGACAAGACCGCCAAGCTGCTCGGCCTCGGCTTCCCCGGCGGCCCGGCGGTGGAAAAGGCGGCGGCCAAGGGTAATGCGCGCGCCGTGCCGTTGCCGCGTCCGCTGGTCGGCACGGAGGAGCCTCATTTCTCCTTCGCCGGCCTCAAGAGCGCGGTGATGCGCGCTGCCCAGTCAGGCCAATATGCGGTCGAGGATATCGCCGCGAGCTTCCAGCAGGCGGTGATCGACTGCCTGCTGGACCGCACTCGCCGCGCGCTCGCCGCGAGCGAAGGCGTGACTGCGCTGGTCGTCGCCGGCGGCGTCGCCGCCAACCAGTCGGTGCGCGGAGCGCTCACTGCTCTGGCCGATGAGCATGGCCTGCCCTTCGTCGCGCCGCCTTTGTGGCTCTGCACCGATAATGCGGCGATGATCGCCTGGGCCGGCGCGGAGCGCTATGCTGCGGGCATGACCGACGATCTCACCATCCCCGCCCGGCCGCGCTGGCCGCTCGATCCGACGGCGGAAAAGGCGCGTGGAGCAGGAGTGAAGGCATGAAGGCGGGAGTCATCGGAGCAGGCGCCTGGGGGACGGCGCTGGCGCAGTTGCTGGCGGCCGACGGGCAGGATGTGCGCCTGTGGGCGCTGGAAGCCGATGTGGTCGACGCGGTCAACGGCACGCAGGAAAATCCGCTTTACCTGCCCGGCCTGCCGCTCTCGCCCTCGATCCGGGCGACCGGCACTTTGGCCGACCTGGTCGATCGCGACATGATCCTGGTGGTCAGCCCGGCTCAGCATCTGCGCGCCGTCGTGGCGCAGGCGCCCGTCGGCGTGCCGCTGGTGCTCTGCTCCAAGGGGATAGAGGCGGGCACTGGCCTGCTCATGTCGGAAGTTGCGGCGCAGGCACAGCCGACCTCGCCGATTGCCGTCCTCTCGGGTCCGACCTTCGCCCATGAAGTGGCAAAGGGGCTGCCGACCGCCGTCACCTTCGCCTGCGCCGATCAGGCGCTGGCCGAACGGCTCGCAGCGCGTATCGCCCGCCCGACCTTCCGCCCCTATCTGTCCGACGATGTCGTCGGTGCCGAAATTGGCGGCGCGGTCAAGAATGTGCTCGCCATCGCCTGTGGCGTGTCGGAAGGCGCAGGCCTTGGTCTCAATGCCCGCGCCTCGCTCATCAGCCGGGGCTTTGCCGAAATGACCCGCTTCGGCCTGGCGCGCGGCGCCCGCGCCGAAACGCTGGGCGGCCTGTCGGGGCTGGGCGATCTCGTCCTCACCTGTTCCTCCACCAATTCGCGCAACTTCTCGCTCGGCAAGGGGCTGGGCGAGGGGCAGAGCGCCGCCGACCTCCTCTCCAACCGTCGCACCGTGGCTGAAGGCGCGCACACCGCACCGGTGCTGCGCGATGCGGCCCGCGCGGCCGGCGTCGAAATGCCGGTGGTGGAAGCCGTCTGTGCCCTGCTCGGCGACGCCGCACCATTGGCACAGGTCATCGACGCGCTGTTGGCGCGTCCGCTGCGGCCTGAATAAGCATCGCCGCGACACAATAGATCGCCTATAGACATGAGCATGACAATCGAGGGGGACCAGGGTCCTGTGACCGCGCAGGCGACCCCTGCCGAACAGAAGGATGACATCGCCGCCCTGGCCAAGGGCGGACGGACCAACGTCTTCGGCTTCCTGCTGCGCCTCGCCGCGCGCCTGCCTTTCCTGTTCATCGCCGGCCGCTGGTACGGTGCCGATGCGCTGGGGCGCTTCGCCTATGCCGTGCTGGTGGTGGAGTTCGTCGCCCAGATCGCGACGCTGGGCCTCAAGCGCGGCCTTGCCGGCGCGCTCGCCCAGACCGAACGGCCGCACAGCCATGTCGTGACCGACGCGATGGTGGTGACGCTGATAGCGTCGCTGCTGGGCGCGGGCCTGTTGATCGCCTTCCCCCAGGCGATGTTCCCCAACAGCGGCATCAACGGGCTCGATCGGTTGCTGGCGCTGATCGTCATCGCCGTGGCCACCTCCGACGTGGCGCTGGCCGCCTGTGCCTATCGCTTCGACATTGGCGCGACGGTCCGGGCGCGCTCGATCATCGAACCCTGGGCGATCAGCATCGGCGCCTTCGGATTTGCCTATTATTCGCTGCGCGACGGCCTCATCCTTTCCTATGTGGTGTCGATGGTGGCGGCGATGATCGCCTCGATCATTCCGATGCTGCGTCATTACGGCATTCCCGCCGGCTGGCGGCCCGATGCCGGGCGGCTCTGGCGCTTGGCCCGCCGTAATCTGCCGCTGGCCGCTGCGGACGGTGTCGAATGGGGCTCGCGCCGGCTCGACATGGCGATCCTGGGCCTGTTCGTCAGCCCGGCGATCGTCGGCGTCTATTATGTCGCACAGCAGGTCGCCTCGCTGCCGCAGAAATTGAAGACCAGCTTCGACCCGATCCTCGGGCCGGTCATCACCCGCAACCTGGCCGAGGGCAATCTGGCGGCGATCGCGCGTCAGGTCAGCCAGGTCGGCTTCTGGATCATCGCGGCGCAGGCAGGCATCGCGCTGGCGCTCGGCATTCCGGGCGAGGCCGTCATGGGCCTGGTTGGTCCGCATTTCGTCGGCGGCACCGGCGCGCTCGCCTTCCTGCTGCTGGCCGAAGTGGTCGCGGCGACCGCCGTCGTCAGCGAATCGGCGCTGGTCTATATCGCCCGCCATCGCAATCTGATGATCTCGCTCAGCATGATCGCGCTACAGGCCGCGCTCAGCTTCGGTTTGATCCTGCTCGGCAAGCGCTTCGGCCTCACGCCGCAGGAACTGGCCGCCGCGCCCGCTCTGGGCCTCTGCATCGCGCTCGGCGCCGGCGCCTTCGTCAAGGCGCGGCTGCTCTCCAGCCTGCTCCACGCCCGCGTCAATGCCTGGCGCTGGCCCCTGCTCAGTGCCTCGGGCGTCGCCTGCATCGTTGGTGCGGCCTTCGTCGCCCTGCCTGCGCGCTTCGAATGGGTCGAGCTGGCGGTCGGCGTCTGGGCGATCCTGGGCGCCTATGGCTTCGTCATCTGGCGCTGGGGCTTCGGCCCGGACGACCGCGCCCTGTTCCGCAAGCAAAAGAACCCTGCCTGATCCACCCCATAAAAAAGCCCGCCTCTCGGATGAAGAGGCGGGCTTTTTTGTCAGAGTCTGTCGCGATCAGGCAAACAGCTTGGCGCGGATCAGGTTCAGATCTTCCTCGGGACGCGCGCCCCAGTGCGAAATGACCTCCGCCGCTGCCGCCGCGCCCAGCGCCAGGCAATCCTCGACGCTGCGCTCTTCCAGATGCGCAGCCAGATAGCCGGCGGCGAACAGGTCGCCCGCGCCGGTGGTGTCGATGATCTGGCTGACGGGGGCAGCCGGCGCCTCGTGACGCACGCCATCGACGATGGCGACCGCACCCTTTTCGCTGCGGGTCGAAACCAGCACCGGCACCTTGTCGGCGAAACGGGCCAGCGCCGCATCGAAATCATCGACCTGCGCCAGCGACTGGATCTCGCCCTCGTTCGAGAAGAGAATGTCGATCAGCCCCTGTTCGATCAGGTCGATGAAGTCGGCGCGATGGCGGTCGATCACGAAATTGTCGGACAGGGTGAAGGCGACCTTGCGGCCGGCGCTGCGGGCGGCGTCGATTGCGGCGCGCATCGCGGCCCGCGGCTGCTCGGGATCCCACAGATAGCCTTCCAGATACAGGATGCGGGCCGACTGGATCAGCTCCAGGTCCAGCGCCGCTTCGGGCAGGAACTGCGACGCCCCGAGGAAGGTGTTCATGGTGCGCTGCGCGTCCGGCGTCACCAGGATCAGGCAGCGGGCGGTCGGGATGTCGCCCTGCATCACCGGCGTGTCGAACTTGATGCCCAGCGCGCGCACGTCATGGGCGAAGACCGCGCCCAGCTGGTCGTCATTGACCTGGCCGATGAAGCCGCACTTGGCGCCCAGCGCGGCGAGGCCGGCCAGCGTGTTGGCGGCCGAACCGCCGCTGATTTCCTTGGCCTGGGGCATGTCGGCATAAAGGGTCTCGGCCATTTCGGCGTCGATCAGCTGCATGCCGCCCTTGGTCAACGCATGCTGCGCCAGGAAGGCGTCATCGCTGCGGGCCAGAACGTCGACAATGGCATTGCCGATCGCGACAACGTCAAGCGTGGGGGAAGAAGTCACGCGGGCTCCTGTGAAAGATGATGGGAAAATAGCGGTAAATTGGGCCGTCTCTACCGGTCCGCGGGCGCTGGCGCAACGCTGCTGATTGACGGAGCCGCCGGGGCGCAGGATATCGGGCCATGATCATCACCGCGGCGCTGCGCGCCTTCCCCCTGATCTTCCACGCCGCCGCCCGCCGGCTGCTGGTCAAGACGCTGGCGCTGACCCTGTTGCTCTTCGCCCTGCTGGGCGTCGGCCTATGGGCGGCCTTTCATGCCACCCGCCTGCATTTCGGCTGGGGCGAGGGCGACGGTTGGGGCGGCATGGCGGAGGCGGCTGCGACCGGCCTTGCCATGATCGCGGCCAGCTGGCTGCTGTTCCGCACCATCGCCATGCTGGTCATGGGCCTGTTCGCCGACGATGTGATCGAGGCGGTGGAGCGCGATACTTATCCACAGGCTCTGGGCCGGCCGGTCGGCTATGCGCGCAGCCTCCATTATGCGTTGCGGTCGGTCGGCCGCACACTTGGCTGGAACCTGCTGGCGCTGCCCGGCTATGTGCTGCTGCTGGTCACGGGGGTCGGCACGATCGGCCTGTTCCTGGCGGTGAATGCCTATCTGCTCGGCCGCGACCTTGCCGACATGGTCGAGCCGCGCCATCCCGGCCTGCCGCCGATCGGCCGTGGCAACCGGTGGCTCATGGGCCTCGTTTCGGCGCTTCTCTTCCTCATCCCCCTGGTCAACCTGCTTGCGCCGATCTGGAGCGCGGCTATGGCGGTCCACATGTTGCTAGGGTCCAAGAGGAAGCCGGTCTGATGTCGCCCCGTTTCGCGCTCGCCGCGCTCCTGTCGCTGCCGCTTGCGGCCTGTGGCGGCGTCGTCCCGCCCGCCACCAGTTACACCCCGCCGCCCGCCGGTCCGCCGGCCAGCGCCTTCACCAAGACCGGACCGCTGATGGGCATGGACGCCAAACGCCTGACCCAGATGTTCGGTACGCCGCGCCTCGACATTCGCGAAACGACCGTGCGAAAGCTGCAATTTGCCAATGGTCGCTGCGTGCTCGACGCCTATCTCTATTCGCCCGGCAAGGGGAAGGAGCCGGTGGTGACCCATGTCGACGCCCGCACGCCTGCTGGCACCGATGTCGACCACGCCTCCTGTGCGGCTACGCTCCAGCAGCGCTGAGCAATTGGCCTAGCGCCCATTCGGCCGCTTCCGCCACCACCGGATCGGGATCGGAGGTCAGCGGCCGCAGCCGGTCGACCAGCCCCAAGTCGCCGCTATTGCCCGCCGCGATCGCCGCATTGCGCACCATCCGGTCGCGCCCGATCCGCTTGATCGGCGATCCGGAGAAAATCTCGCGAAAGCCCGCATCGTCGAGGTCCAGCAGGTCGCCCACCGCCGGCGCCGCCAGCTCCGCCCGACCGATGAAGGCCCGGTTGGCCGCTGCCCCCTGCGCAAACTTGTTCCAGGGGCAGGCCGCCAGGCAATCGTCGCAGCCATAGATGCGGTTGCCCATCCGTGCCCGGAACTCCTCCGGGATCGGCCCCTTATGCTCGATCGTCAGGTATGAGATGCAGCGCCGCGCATCGACGATATAGGGCGCGGGAAAGGCATCGGTCGGGCAGGATGACAGGCAGGCGGTGCAACTGCCGCAATGGTCCACCTCCGGCGCATCGGGCTCCAGCGCGATTTCGGTATAGATGGCACCCAGGAACAGCCAGCTGCCATGTTGGCGGCTCACCAGATTGCTGTGCTTGCCCTGCCAGCCCAGCCCCGCACCCTGCGCCAGCGGCTTTTCCATCACGGGTGCGGTATCGACGAATACCTTGAGCGCGGTCGGCTGTTGCTCGACCAGCCAGCGGGCCAGCGCCTTCAGCGCCTTCTTCACCACATCATGATAGTCGCGGCCCTGCGCATAGACGGAAATACGGCCCCGATCGCCGACCTCGGCCAGCGCCAGCGGATCACGGCCGGGGGCATAGCTCATCCCCAGCATGATGACGCTCTGCGCCTGCGGCCACAGGCCTGTGGGCGATCCGCGCTGCTCGGCCCGCTCCTCCATCCACAGCATGTCGCCATGATGGCCGGCCTCCAGCCATTGGCGCAGCCGCTCGGCCGTGCGCGGCGCGGCATCGGCGCGCGCGATCGCACACGCGGCAAAGCCCAGCTGCGCGGCCTGCGCTTTCAGGCGCTGCTCCAATGTTTCGTTTTGCACTGGCATGGTCCGGGATTATCAGGGGCGGATGATCGGTGACACTCCGGCTCCTGCCGCCCCCTATGCCGTCGAAGGCCATGCCCTTGTCAAGGCGTTCGGCGATTTTCGCGCGGTGGATGGCGTCGATATCGCCGTGCCCGCCGGCACCATCTACGGCATTTTGGGGCCGAACGGCGCGGGCAAGACCACCTTGCTGCGCACCCTGTTGGGGATCATCGACCCTGACGAGGGCCATCGCACCCTGCTGGGCGATAGCGCGCCGCTGCGCATGGCCAAGCAGGTCGGCTATCTGCCCGAGGAGCGCGGCCTCTACCCGTCGATGAAGGCCTATGAGGCGATCGCCTTCATGGGGGCGCTACGCGGCCTGCCGCTCCATGTCGGGCGCGAACGGGCGCGCACCATGCTCCAGGACTATGGCATGGGCGCCTCGGTCGACAAGCCGATCCGCCAGCTCTCCAAGGGCATGGCCCAGACGGTGCAGCTGTTCGGCACCATCGTCCATGAACCGCGCCTCATCGTCCTCGACGAGCCCTTCTCGGGCCTCGACGCGATGAACCAGGAAAAGCTGGAGGCGCTGATCCGCGATCAGGCGCGCAAGGGTGTCACCATCCTCTTTTCCACCCATGTCATCGCCCATGCCGAACGATTGTGCGAACGCATCGCCATTGTCGCGGGCGGCCGCATCCGGTTTGAAGGATCGGTCAGCAACGCGCGCGACCGCTTGCCGCCCCAGGTGACATTGCGCACACGGCTGAGCGACGGTGCCTGGCGCCGCGCCCTGCCGACCGACACGCTGGCACAGGATGGCGCCTGGCATTTCGCGCTGCCCGATGATGGCATCGAACCGCTGCTGCGCGCCCTGCTCGACGGTCAGGCCGGCATCGAAAGCCTGTCGATCGAACGGCCGGGCCTGCATGACGCCTTCGTTGCGATCGCGGGGGAGGCTGCTGCGCGCCAGATGCGCGATGACGCCACGCAGGAGGCCGGGGCATGAAGGAATTGCTGCGCGCCGCCAGCGTGATCGCCCGGCGGGATTTCACCGCCGTCGTCCTTTCGCGCACCTTCATCCTGTTCCTGATCGGGCCGCTGGTGCCGATCATCATCGGCATGGTCTTTGCCGGCTTCACCCAGAAGATTTCCAGCACCGACCTGCGCCCGGTCGTCGGCATCGCCATGACGCCGGCCGATGTCGGCGCGCTTGAACGGGCGCATGCGCGCCTGACCGAACGCATGGGGCCACAGGCGCTGCCGCGGCTTCACGCTGTGGCACTTGGCACCCCGCCGCGCACCCAACTGGCCCGGCCCGATTCCGACGTCGTCGCCATCCTGTCGGGTACGGTCTCCCGCCCGGTCCTGACCGGCAAGCCCGAGGATCTGGACCGGCTACAGGGCGATCTCAGCCTGATCGCCAGCGCGGCGCAGGCTGAAAAGGTGCTGCACATGGTCAAGGTCGAGCGGCAGGAAGTGGCGACAAGCCTCGGCGCCCAGTCGCAGGCTCGCCTGCTGATCGGTCGCACCGGCCAGATCGTCATCTTCTTCCTCACCATCTTGCTGGCGGGCATGATCCTATCCAATCTGGTCGAGGAAAAGACGAACAAGATCATCGAGATATTGGCCGCCGCCGTGCCGGTGGACGCGATCTTCCTCGGCAAGCTGATCGCCATGCTGGGGATGAGCTTCGTCGGCATCGCCTTCTGGGGCGGCACCGCCTTCACCATCTTCATGGCGTTGAAGGCGCCCGGCACGGTCCTGCCCGATCCGGCGGTGGGCTGGCCTGCCTTCATCGCGCTCGGCATCCTCTATTTCGCCATGGCCTATACACTGCTCGGCTCGTTGTTCCTGGGCATCGGCGCGCAGGCGGCGACCGTGCGCGAGGTGCAGACGCTCAACATGCCGATCACCATGGGCCAGATGATGATCTTCTTCTTCGTCTCCTACACGGTCGACCATATGGGATTGCCGCTCGAAGTGGCGTCGGTGGTCTTTCCCTTCTCCTCCCCCTTCGCGATGATCGCGCGGGCGGCGCAGGATGCGGCGCTCTGGCCGCATCTGGTGGCGATCCTGTGGCAGGGCGTCTGGGTCGCCCTCATCATCCGCATCGGCGTGCTGCTGTTCCGCCGCCATGTGCTCAAATCCGGCGGCCGCTGGTGGAAGCAGTTGTTCAGGAGCTCGACAGGCTGAACAGGCTAGGGAGGGATAATGAACCGGCGGCATTTTCTCTATGGCGTCGCGACCGGCGCCTCTGCACTGGCCCTGTGGCAATTCCGCCCCGATGCGGCGGAAGCCGCCTATCCCTATCGCCTGACCGACGCGCAATGGCGCAGCAAGCTCAGCCCCTGGGCCTATAAGGTGCTGCGCCAGGGCGCGACCGAATTTCCCGACAGCAGCCCGCTCAACCGTGAACATCGCGCCGGCACCTTCACCTGCGCCGGTTGCGCCCAGAATCTGTTCAGTTCCAAGACCAAGTTCGACAGTGGCACCGGCTGGCCCAGCTTCTATGCCCCCTTGCCCCGTGCCATCGGCACCTCGCGCGACTTCAGCCTGGGCGTGCCCCGGACCGAAGTGCATTGCGCCCGCTGCGGCGGGCATCTGGGCCATGTGTTCGATGACGGGCCGAAGCCCACCGGCCTGCGCTACTGCATGAACGGCGTGGCGCTGGCCTTCAGTCCCGTTTGACCTTGTAGATGCGCAGTGGCCCCTTGCCCGGCAGCGGTTGCAGCCAGCCAGGCACATTCCCTCGCATCAATTGCGCCGACAGGCTCTGGGGCTGGTCCTTGGCATAAAGCGCATATTCGGTCAGGCCCGTGCAGGTCACGACATAGTCGGCACCACGCCCGCCATTGACCGACCGGATCACCGCGCGGGCCTTGTCCGGCGTCGCCATATAGCCCTCGATCACGGCGGTAATGCCGGCGGCATTGCGATGATGGGCGGTGCCGATCACGCGATGCGGCGTCTGTACCAATATGTCGGGGCCAAGGTCTAGTGGCGCGAACAGGGTGGAAGGGGGCAGGGCGTGCAGCGGCGCCAGCGTGGCGGCGGCCCGGCAATTGACGGCGCTGGTCTTGGCCGACGGGGCTTCGGGGATCAGGGCAATCCACAATGCGCTGATCCCGGCAGGGGTCAGCAGGATCAGCGCCACCGATCCCAGGACGCGCACCAGCGCCTGCGATGATGCCTGTATCTTGCGGAACAGGGCAATCAGCAACCAGGCGACACCGGGCAGGGCATAGACATGGGCGACCGACACGGCGCGCATCACCAGGATGGATACTGCCATCGCCCCCAACAGCAGCAGCGCCAACGCCAGCCAGTATGCGCGTGCATTGCGATTCGCGGCCTGCCTTGCCGCGGCCCATGCACCGGCCAGCCCGACCAATGCGGGCAGCAGGATGACGCCGCGCAGCGACAGGCTCTGCACCCAGATCGGCCGGCCCTCCATCACCTGCAGATACCAATATTTATAGGCCAGTGGCCCGAGCGCCTGGAACGGATCGCCTGACAGGCAGGGGCCACCGATCGCCAGCAGGATCGCGATGGCGGCCCCGCCGCCGATCGCGGCGATTAGGAAGCGCCGGGTCATGCTGGCTGTGCCGATCAGCTTACCAGTCAGCGGCACCAGCACGGCCAGCGCGACGAGCGGCCAGACATAGGGTGCCGACAGCGCATCGCATTGGTCATGCAGCAAGGCCGCCTGTCCGCGCAGCAAGGCCAGCAGCGCAAGCGCTGCCCCGCCCAGCGTCGCCGCGAAGGCGGTGAAACGCGGCGCTTCCCGGCCGTCGAACCACTGGCGCAACGCAAACAGCCCGGCGAACAGCGCGACATAGGGCAGGGCTTCACTCGAAATCTGCAACCATATCGCCAGCGCCAGCCCGCTCGTCACCCCGCCGCGCAGGCGCCGATCATCCAGTGCGCCAGCCAGCGCGATCGTCGCCATCCAGATCTGCCAGCCATGATGGTCGATCCGCAGCGGCGTGAACTGCACTAGGATCGACGGTGTCGTCAGTAGCAAGACCACGGCCACCAGCGCCAGAACAGGATCGCCAAGTCGCCGGGCTGCCAGATGCACCGCGCCGGCCAACCCGCCCAGCAACAGCAGCGGCACGGTGATGCAGGCGACCAGTTCTGCGGTCGCAGGCCCCAATAGCGGCCGCGCCAGCAGGATCAGCCCTGCCACCGGCATGTCGACTATGCGCGACCAGTGCATCGGTCCGCCCAGCGGCGGGTTCACCCGATGCTGGCTGACATCCCAGAAGTTCTGACCGCCGATCCAGTCACGCACCTGCACCAGCCGCATGGCATCATCGGGATCGCGAAAGCCCAGCGCGGCGAAATCGCCATGGAACAGCCACAGCATGACCGCGCTGCACGCCAGCCAGGCGAGCAGGATCAGCCAGCGGCCATGACGCTCAACTACGCGCGAAAATGCCATATTTGCGGATCGCATAGACGCTCAGGAAACTGGCCGGCACCGATATCAGCTTGGCGATCGCCGGGGCAATGCCGACGGCGCTCAGCCCGCCAACCATGGCCATGGTGATCCCCATGCCGATCAGGGCGCTGACAACGAAAGCGACACGTTGCGCGTTACTCGGGCCGGCGCCCGTGTCGAACACGAAACGGATGCTGATCACCCAATGCACGACCAGGCCGATCGCATAGCCGCCGAACGCGGCCAGAGTCGGCGTCGCACCGGCCCGGCTCAGCATCAGGAAGGTCGCCATGTCGCTCGACAGCGCGCAGATGCTGGCCAGCAGGTAGCGGGCGAACATGAAGCGCGCGGCGATGCTGCCCAGCCGGGCGGTCAGGGCGCGCAACGGCTCGCCCATCGGGTCATGCGGCCTTCAGGCGAGAGGGCACCAGTCGTTCGCTGGCGAGGGCGGCGCGCTGTCCTTCGACATCCTGCCCTTCCTCACCCGATTCATGATATTCGGCGTCCTCGTTGACGCCCCAGACGTCATAGACGCGGGTGCCGGCCTCGATGTTGCGCACTGTCAACATCGCCGTCATCATCGCATGATCCTGGTTGTTATAGCGGTGCATGCCGTTGCGGCCGACCAGATGGAGCGTCGGCGCGACGGCTTCCAGCTCGGTGCGCATCGCCAGCACATGCTCAGCATAGGCATCATCATAGACCGGATAGGCCTTTTCCTGCCGCACCACCGCGCCGCCGACGACATCGTCGGGATTGCACAGGCCCAGGATCGCCATTTCCTTCTTGGCGAGGTCGATCAGGTCGGCGTCGGCCGACGCCCACAGCCCGTCGCCCTCGAAGCAGAAATATTCCAGCCCCACGCAAGCGACCGATTCATCGGGCACCATTTCAGGCGACCAGCTGCGGAAATTCTGGATGCGGCCGACCTGCACCTTGCTGTCATGGATATAGATCCAGTTGTCGGGGAACAGATCCTCCGACTTGATCATCAGCGCCACGGTCAGGAAATCGCGATATTTGAGCTCCATCGCCTCGGGCAGGGTTTCGGGCAGCGGATGGATGCGTGCGGCCAGTTCGCGCATCGGCGCGGACGAAATCACATGGGCGGCGTTGATGATGACATCGCCGTCCGGGCCGTCCGCCACCACGCGCCAGCGCTGCGTGCCCTGATCCTGCGCCAGTTGCTTCAGGCTGTGCGCCATCAAGATCTGGTTGCCGCCCTCGATCACGCGATCGCGCGCGGCTTCCCACATCATGCCGGGGCCAAGGCGCGGATAGCGGAAGGTTTCGAGCAGCGTCTTGGTCGCCATGCCGTCATTGGGCTTCTTGTTGAGGCCGAGGCTCCGCTTCAGCCCATCGACCACGGCACCCCAGAGCGACAGGCCCTTGATCCGCTGCGCCGCCCAGTCGGCCGACATCTCGTCGCACGGCATGCCCCAGACCTTTTCCGTATAGGTCTTGAAGAAGATCGAGAAGAGCTTGTGGCCGAACGCGTTGACGGTCCAGTCCTGGAAGGAACGGACATTGCGGTTCGGGAACAGCCTGGCCTTGGCAAAGCTCGCCATGCACAGGGTCGAACGCCAGATGCCCAGATTCCACAGCGCCTCGAACGCGCGCAGGGGATAGGAGTAGAATTTCCCCTCATAATAGATGCGGCTCATGCGCGGGCGCTGGATGAAATCGTCCGGCAGAATCTCGTTCCACAGGTCGACCACTTCCTTCGACTTGGAAAAGAAGCGGTGGCCGCCAATGTCGAATCGATAGCCATCCAGTTCGACCGTGCGGCTGATGCCGCCGACATAGACCGGGTCTTTCTCGATGACGGTGACGGAAAAGCCTTTTTTCGTCAGCAGATAGGCGGCGGTCAGGCCGGCCGGGCCTGCCCCGATGATGGCGACGTCCACACTCTGGTCGACACGCGACATGCTCTATATCCCCTGGATGGTCCTTCGTGTCTCGCTGAGTGAAGGAAATCCTCTAAGGAGTGGTTAATCGCCGGTAAGCATGAGCGGTTGCCGACATGACAAAGGGCCGCCCCGCATGTGCGGAACGGCCCCCTGCAGTCCCCGTGACGGGGAAGGCTTCCCTTGCGGGATGGGGGAAGATCAGCCCTGGCGCTGGGCCAGCGCGTTGAGGTCGCTGCGCGCGCCGTCCAGCGCGCTGCCGACACAGTCGCGATAGTCGGGGGTCGCCGGCAGGATCGATCCGTTGACCCAGCCGCATACCTGCTTGGCGGCGCGGCTGATGCGATAATCGGCGCGGCGCAGGCCGTTGTTGCTGGCCAGATTCAGGTCAGCGACCGATACGGCGATGGTGCGGGTGGTGAGGCCGGTGGTGCCGTCAACGACGACTTCGTTGCTGCTATTGCCGGCGATAGCCATGCCAGGCAGCGCAAGGGCCAGGGTGGCGGCCATCGCCACCAGCGTCTTCTTGGTCATCCTATTCTCCTGTCGAACATGCTTTTTCTTATGTCGTGCCCAACGCCTGACGTGGGTGCGGGGTCGTCATCCTAAATAGGATTGCCCGGTGACATTGAAAAGAGGCCAATTGCCAAAAAATGGCAGTTTTCTGCGATTTTGCGGGTGCGAACAGGATCGTTTCGCACCCGCATAAACCTGATCGCGATATTGTCCCGACGCGCCATCTAGCGCGTTGGGAAACAAGCCTTAATGGCGGAAGTGACGCATGCCGGTGAAGACCATCGCCAGGCCCGCTTCGTCTGCTGCGGCAATGACTTCCTCGTCACGGATCGAGCCGCCCGGCTGGATCACTGCCGTCGCGCCGGCTTCGACCGCCGCCAGCAGGCCGTCGGCGAAGGGGAAGAAGGCGTCGGAGGCGACCGCCGAACCGATCGTGCGCGGCTCGTCCCAGCCGGCCTTCTCGGCCGCGTCCTTCGCCTTCCAGGCGGCGATGCGGGCCGATTCCAGACGATTCATCTGGCCCGCGCCGACGCCGGCGGTGCTGCCGCCCTTGGCATAGACGATCGCGTTCGACTTCACATGCTTCGCCACGGTCCAGGCGAACAGGCAATCCTTCAGTTCCTGCTCGGTCGGCGCGCGCTTGGTCACGACCTTGAGGGCATCGCGGTCGACCTTGCCATTGTCGCGGCTCTGGACCAGCAGGCCGCCGGCGATGCTCTTGACCATCAGGCCGGGGCGGGCCGGATCGGGCAGTTCGCCGGTCAGCAGCAGGCGCAGATTCTTCTTCTTGGCAAAGATCGCCTTGGCTTCGTCATCGGCATCGGGCGCGGCGACGACTTCGGTGAAGATGCCGCTGATCGCCTCGGCGGTCGGGCCGTCGAGCGGGCGGTTGACGGCGATGATGCCGCCAAAGGCCGATACGCTGTCGCAGGCGAGCGCCGCTTCATAGGCTTCGATCAGCGTCTCGCCGGTGGCGACGCCACAGGGATTGGCGTGCTTCACGATCACCACGGTCGGCGGGCCGTCGCGGAATTCGCTGACCAGCTCCAGCGCCGCGTCGGCGTCGTTATAATTATTGTAGCTCAGTTCCTTGCCCTGGATCTGCCTGGCCTGGGCGATGCCGTTGGCGGTCGGGCCGTTGGGCAGGTAGAGCGCCGCCGACTGGTGCGGGTTCTCGCCATAGCGCAGCGTGGTGCTGAGCTTGCTCGACAGCGACAGGCTTTCGGGGAAGGCGACGCCCTGGTCGGCGAAGGCGAACCAGCTGGCGATCATCGAATCATAGGCGGCGGTGGCGGCATAGGCCTTGGCCGCCAGCATCCGGCGGAAATCATAGCTGGTGGCGCCGCCCTTTTCGGCCATTTCGGCGATCAGGCGGGCATAGTCGGCCGGATCGGTGACGATCGCGACGCCCTCATGATTCTTCGCGGCCGAACGGACCATCGACGGGCCGCCAATGTCGATATTCTCGATGATCTCGTCGCGGTCGGCGCCCTTGGCCACGGTCGCGGCAAAGGGATAGAGGTTGACGATCACCAGATCGATCGCGCCGATTTCATGCTCGTCCATCGACGCGACATGCTCGGGGTTGTTGCGCACCGCCAGCAGGCCGCCATGGACCTTGGGGTGCAGCGTCTTGACGCGGCCGTCCATCATTTCGGGGAAGCCGGTCAGCTCGGAAATATCCTTCACGGCCAGGCCCGCCTCGCGCAGCGCCTTGGCGGTGCCGCCGGTCGACACCAGTTCGACGCCATGATGGCCCAGTGCCTGGCCCAGTTCGATGAGGCCGGTCTTGTCCGATACGGAAAGAAGGGCGCGCTTGATGGTGACGTCGGTGGTCATGGGGATGCTTCCTGCTGTTCGGGATGCCGCTTCAGGCTTGCCGCAGCCCTCTAGTCGCGCGCGGCGCAAAAATACAGTCCTCAAGCGCAGGGAATTTCCCGATCTTGCGGGCTTTTTCCGCTACTGTATTGTGATTGCATAACAGTTGGGGGATCTGACATGCGCTATCTGCTCGCCGCCACCGCCTTGCCCTTGCTCGCCGCCTTCCCGGTGCTGGCGCAAATTCCGACGCCGGAACGGGCAGTTACCGATCCCAAGAGCCTGACCTCGCCGGTCAATCCCGACGCCCGCGCCGTGCCGCTCGCCGATATCGGCGCCTCGCGCAGCCTGTCGAGCGCGGCGTGGAGCGCCGACGGCAAACAGATTTTCGTCGCCACCAACCTCACCGGCCGCACCAATATCTGGCGCACCGACACCGCCGGCAGCTGGCCGGTGCAACTGACCCAGTCGGATGACGCCCAGACCGGCCTCGCCGCCTCCGCCGACGGGCGCTACCTGCTGTTCCAGCAGGATGTCGGCGGCAACGAATATAGCGATATCTATCGCGTGCCGGTGAACGGCGGCGCGGTCGAGAATCTCACCAACACGCCCGACCGGCGCGAAAGCGACCTGCTGGTCGGCCCCAGCGGCGGGCTGGTCGCACTCGTCACCAAGCTCAAGACCCAGGGCCAGTCCAATGTCGCGGTGATGGACGGGGCGGGCAGGGTGCGCGACCTGACGCGGGAGGCCGACCCGCAGTTCAGCTGGTCACCGGTCGCCTGGATCGCGGATGGCAAGGCGCTGATCGCCAACCGCATGCGGATCGATTCCAAGGTCAGCGAAATCTGGCGCATCGACGTCGCCAGCGGCAAGGCAGCGAAGCTGCTCGGCAAGGCTGACACCGTCTATGCCGCGACCGATGCGACCGCAGACGGCCAATGGATCGCCGTCTCCACCGATGAAGGCAGCGGCCAGATTCATGCCGGCCTGCTCGAAGCCGCCACCGGCAAATGGCGCTGGCTCAAATCCACCCCCTGGGAACAGGTGCCGGCCAGCTTCACCCGCGATGGCAGGGCACTGATCTTCCGCATCAACGCCGACGCGCGCAGCACCCTCTATTGCTTCGACCTGGCGAGTGAGGCCGAAACCCCCCTCGCCATCCCGCCGGGCGTCAATTATCTGGTCGGCAGCGAGCCGCGCTCGCCCGACGGCACTATGCTGATGCTCAACCATTCGGGCGCCGACTCGCCCGCCAACCTCTATCTCTATGATCTTGCTGCCGGCGCTGCGCGTCCCGCGACCCAGCTGGCCATCGCCAGCCTCCAGCCCGCCGCGCTGCCCAAGTCCGATGTCGTCACCTACAAGAGCTTCGACGGTACGCTGATCAGCGCGATCGTGACCATGCCCGCCAATCTCAAGCGCAACGGCAGCAACCCCGCCATCGTCCTGCCGCATGGCGGCCCCACCGGTCAGGCGCAGGATGGTTACAGCCGCTACGCCACCGCCTTCGCCAGCCGCGGCTATGTCGTGATCCAGCCCAATTTCCGCGGCTCGACCGGCTATGGCAAGGCGTTCCAGGACGGCAATGTCAAGGATCTGGGCGGCGCCGACCTCAAGGACACGGTCGCGGCCAAGCATTTCCTGGTCGATAGCGGCTATGTCGATGCCAAGCGGGTCGGCATCTTCGGCGGCAGCTATGGCGGTTTCATGACCCTGATGGCGATCGGCCGGGCGCCCGACGAGTTTGCCGCTGCCGTCCAGTGGTTCGGCATCATCAACTGGCGCACCATGTATCGCGACCAGGATGAGGAACTGAAGGCCTATCAGCGCAGCCTGCTCGGTACGCCGGAGAGCGATCCCAAGGTCTATGACGCCGCCTCGCCGCTCACCTATATCCGCGCCGCCAGGGCGCCCCTGCTCACCATCCAGGGCGAAAACGACATTCGCGTGCCGCGCGGCCAGGCGCAGGAGGTGCATGACATCCTCAAGGCCAAGGGCAATGTGGTGGAAACGATCTTCTATCCGGCCGAGGGCCATGGCTTCCAGAAGAAGGAGAATCAGCTCGATTCGCTGACCCGCACCGTCGCCTGGTTCGATACTTATCTCAAGCCTTCGTCCGCCAGATAGGGCGCGCGCTGCAGGCCGGCGCCCAGCAGCGCCGGCCACAAGGCCAACGCGCCCAGCGCGACGCCGCTCATCAGCGCCAGCGGCGCGGCGAACAAGGGCATCGCCAGCAGCAACACCATCCGCCCACGCAGCCCTGCCGTTGCCTGTGGTCCCAGCCATAGCGCAGCGAGCAGCGCCATCACGCAATCATAGTCGCTGACATAGAGCGACCCTGCCAGCACACCCAGTACCAGCAGCGCCTTGGCGCGCGCCGTCGGTCCCTCCCGGTGCCAGACCCGCAGCACCATCAGGGCGACGGTCAGGCTGGCGATCGCCTGCGCCGCATAGGCCAGCGGGATCGGTGCGCCGACATGCCGGATTAGCACGAAGATGGACAACATCCGGTGCCAGGTGCCGTCGCCATGTTCCAGGATCACGCTCTTGAGCAGGCTGCCCTGCTGGGCATAGGCGATCCAGGCATCGAGTCCGAACAGCGGCAGCGTGGCGAGGACCAGCGCCAAGGCCATTCCTATGAACGCGGCCAGCGTCCGATATTGCCGCCCGGCCAGCAGGGCGAGCGGGATCAGCCAGCCCAGTTGCGGCTTCACCACGAACAGCGCCAGGATCATGCCCGCCATCGCTGGCCGCTCGCGCAACAGGATCAGGCCCCAGCCGATTATGGCCGCCGTCCAGCAGCCATTCTGACCGCCCATCGCATTGATGAATACCGCCGGCACCGCCAGCGCGACCAGCAGCCACTGCACCGGCGCCAGTCGCCGTACCGCCAGCGCGAAGGCGGCCCCCCCCAGCAATTGCCAGGCGGCCCAGGCCAGCGGATAGGGCAGCAGGCCGAACGGGGCGGAGATCAGCCACATCACCGGCGGATAGCTGTAATGATAGAGGTCGATGGGCGCGCCGGCGATCCCGGTCTCGAACGCATGGAAAGCGGCCAGATCATAGATGATGTCGGCCTGTCCCGTCACCGCCAGATGCGCGCCGGACCAGAAATTCAGGAAATCCTCGCCAAAGGGATGGCCGGCGCCATCGGTCATGCCCTGGCGCAGCTGCCGCGCCAGATAGGCCAGGAACAGTGCGCCCGCGACCACGCACCATATATACGCAATCCGTCGCAACTGCGCGGTCGGGATCGATCCCATCCGGTCGTAAAGCCCCGCCATCATGCGGACTGCCTAGGATGAAAGAATGAAGATCGGATTAGGCGCGACTGAAGGGGGAATGGCTAGCGGCCCGGCCGCTGAAAGTGGCCGGGCCTGAGAGCGAGGTCGTTGATTGGTAGCAAACGGGCCTCGGGTCGCCGCTCTTGCATGCGCCCTTGTCCGGGCCGTTCATAGGAAAAAACGGACATTGTCACGATGGTGCAACATTGCGCCGGTGCGATGCGGGTCAGCCGACCCGCTTGAACAGCCAGCCGATGCTGGAGCCGCCCGGCAGCGCCTCGCTTGTCACCACCAACTGCCTTGTGGGGTGGGGGCGGCCGTCGCCATCGACCCACAGGCTGTCCTCGACGCTCAGCACGCCGGCCCCGGTCCGGAACTGCCACAGCGCACCCAGCTCGATCCGCAGCAGCGCGCCCTGGCTGTCGGCGGTCAGGGTCGGTTCCACGCCCGGCGCCAGATGGAAGCGCAGCTGCACCGGCCGCTTGACCGGCTTCTTGCCGCGCGTCGCCGGGGTCAGCATATCCTCGCCGCGAACTTCCTTGCCGTCGCCGCTCATCATCAGCAGGCGGCGATGGATATAGCCCATGCGGCGGACATAGCCGTCATGGCTCAGCTCCACCCGGCTGCCATTGTCCAGCTCCTGCCGGTTCAGTTCGACCTCGGTCACGCCCTTGCCCAGCGTGCCGTCGGGCATCAGCGCGGTCGAATTGCTGTCGTCCAGCACCAATGTACTGTGCGCCGCGGTGGAGCGCAGCGCCTGGGCCAGGTCGCGGGGGATATAGGCGCCTTCCAGCGCCGCGCCGCCGCAATTGATGACCAGCCGCAGCCGTCCATCGCTGATCTCGATCGCGCCGGTGGAGGCGCAGCCGGCGGCGGCCAGGCGCGCGACCGGCGGCGGCGCCGCATCGATCTGCACCACCGTATTGCCGGCGCTGATCCGCTGATAGCCCCAGTCGCGCGCCTGGCGCAGCGGCCGGGTCCGCACCCGGCTGGCCTGCACCAGCGCTTCGACCATGTCGGGGTCGACCGCGCCCGCGCCCTGCCAGTTGCCCAGCCCCCCGTCGCCATGGGTCAGGCCCAGCAGCGCCGGCACCGCCCGGCTCAGCCCGTCGATCAGGAAGCCGGGCACCTGTTCGCGCCGCACCTCATAGACCGCGACCACCATCGCCAGCAGCATCACGCCTTCCAGCTGCGCCAGCGGCGACCGGGAAATGATGCCGCCATCAGCATGGAAGGCGCTGTCGATCGCGCGCTTCAGGCCCGCTTCGCCGAACAGCTTGCGCGGATTGCCGCCGGGCATCAGCATCGACGCCGCGACGATCCCGCCCCAGGCGACCAGGCGCGGCAGGCCCGGCGCGGCCTTGTCCGCACTCTGGTCCAGATGGCGCGCGGTGCGGGCGATGCAGTTAAGCACCAGCGATCGATAGACCAGATCGCTCGACGACAGGATCAGCGGCGCATGGGCGGTCCAGAACAGCAGCCGCCAGGCCGCATTGTCGGCGCGCCAGGCCGGGTCGCTCGGCGTTTCGGCATGGGCGGCGAGCCATTTGCGCATCAGCGCCTCGGCCACCGGCGCGCCCTGCTCGCGCGTCGCGGCGGTCGACAGGTCGCGCAGCCAGCGGAAACTGTGCAGATAGTCGGTAAAGGCCGGGCCGACCGCCAATTTGCCGAAATCGATCGTGTCGATCGCCAGCTTCTGGCCCCGGAACAGGAAATAGCCGGCGCGGATCGCCTGGCCGGCGCGCGGGTCGCCGGGCACGACATCGTCCGGCACTGCCAGCAGCTTGAGCGGATATTTGCCCTTCAGCCGCCGGCTGTGCAGCGGCGTCTTCCAGCTTAGCCGATAGAAATGATTGGCGATCCGCTCGGCCAGCGACAGGCCCTTGTCATCCGCGACGCGGATGAGCCGCTTGCCCTGTTCGATGCCGTCGTCGGCCGGTTCATGACCGGCCTCGACGGCGACAGGGGAGGACTGGCGCCGCTGGTTCGTCACCCGCCCCGCAGCGTCCTGATATTGTCGGCATAGGCAGCCGGGCCGCCACGGAAGGTCGCGGTGCCGGCGACCAGCACGTCGGCGCCCGCCGCGATCGCCTTGGGCGCGGTATTGATGTCGATGCCGCCATCGACCTGCAGTCGAATGTCACGGCCGCTCTTCTCGATCATCTTGCGGCACGCCTCGATCTTGCGCAGCTGATTCTCGATGAAGCTCTGGCCGCCGAAACCGGGATTGACGCTCATCACCAGGATCAGGTCGATATCGTCGATCAGATAGTCCAGCATCTTGGCCGGGGTGCCGGGGTTCAGCACCACGCCGGCCTTCACGCCCAACGACTTGATATGCTGCACGGTGCGGTGGATGTGCGGGCCGGCCTCGGGATGGACGGTGATGATGTCGGCGCCGGCCTGGGCGAAGGCGTCGAGATACTGGTCCACCGGCGAGATCATCAGATGCACGTCGAACGGCTTCTTGGTGTGCGGGCGCAGCGCCTTCACCACGGCCGGACCGATGGTGATGTTGGGCACGAAATGGCCGTCCATCACGTCGATATGGATCCAGTCGCAACCGGCTTCGTCGATGGCGCGGACTTCCTCGCCCAGCCGTGCGAAATCGGCGGACAGGATGGACGGAGAGATGAGAATGGGATGGGTCATTTGACCGCTCGCATTAGCCCTCCCTTGGGGCGAGGGCAACGCATGATTTGCGCGGTGCGGCGATGAGTCGCATCAGGGGATGAAGAAGGTCGTGGGTTCCAGTCGGACCGGCGCGCCGACATCCTTCGGCAGCCATTGCTTGACCCCGTGCAGCGCTACCGTCTCGCCGTCCAGCAGCACCGGCGCGGCGATCAGCCGCATCGCGCAATCGCTGCCGTCCGGGCGGCGAATGTCGACGTCCAGGGTGAAGCCGCGCTGGTGGCGGATGGCATAGGCGCGCAACCGCTCCATCGCCTCGCGGCTGTCATGCGCATAGAGCGACACTGACAATGGCCGGGGCACGATGCTGCCGGGTTCCAGCCCGAAAATATCATAGACGCCCTGGGTCCAACTCAGACTGTTGTCGGTCAGGTTGCAATGCCACAGGCCCAGTCCCCGATCGGCCAGCGCCGCCTCATTCCCCGCAATATCCTGGTCCAGCACCACCGGCGCGAGATGCTCGCGCAGGTCGTAGAGCGGCCAGCTATGATGCAGGGGCAGGGGTTCGGTCGGACGCAAGGTAGGCCTTTCCAGCGAAGAGCCTCACCTTAAGCCCCTCATGGTTAAGCCTTAGTTCCCGATGCGTCGATCCTTGCAACGAAAAAGCCGTCGGTGCCGCCCTGCTCCGCCAGCGTGTCGGGTAGGGTGCGCAGCCAGCCGTCGGCGCTGGGCGCCATGCCGATGGGCAGTTCGTCTGCCTGCGCTGGCTGGACCTGGAAATCGGGACGCGCCGCCAGGAAACGGGCCAGCTGCTCCTCGCCCTCGGCCTGTTCCAGCGAGCAGGTGGCGTAGATCAGTGTTCCGCCCGGTTTCACCCAATCGGCGACGCGGGCCAGCAGTTCGCCCTGCAGTTCGGCCAGTTCCGCGATCTGGCGCGGGCCGATGCGGTGCAGCACGTCGGGATGACGGCGATAGATGCCGGTGGCGGTGCAGGGCGCGTCGAGCAGCAGCGCGTCGGCCGGCGCCTCGGGCGTCCATTGGCGAAGATCGGCCTGCACGACATCGGCCGACAAGCCGGTGCGCGCCAGATTCTCGCTCAGCCGCTCCAGTCGCTTCTTCGACTGGTCGACCGCAGTGACGGCCCAGCCGGCGGCGGCCAACTGCATCGTCTTGCCGCCCGGCGCGGCGCACAGGTCCAGCACGGTCCGGCCTTCGCCCGCGCCCAGCAGCCGGGCCGGGCAGGAGGCGGCGATATCCTGCACCCACCAGGCGCCTTCGGCAAAGCCGGGCAGGTCGGGCACGACCGCCCCTTCGGGCAGGCGGACATGGCCGGGCGCGAAGCTGCTGCCGCCCAGCGCCTCGACCCATTTGCCGGTCTCGGCCGGATCGCGCAGGCTGATGTCGACCGGCGGACGCACGGCATAGGCATGGGCGGCGGCCAGCGGCATCGCCTCGCCCCATTGCCCGGTCCAGCGTTCGGCGACGTCTGCGGGCAGGGTGGGCGGCACGGGCAGGCTCGGCTCGGCGCGGGTCACGGTGCCGAACACGCCATGGACCAGCTTGCGCGGCCCGCCATCGACCAGCGGCAGCGCGGTGGCGATCGCCGCATGGGGCGCGGTGCCCAGCGCCAGCACCTGGATCAGCGCGATGCGCAGCACCATGCGCGCCTTGGCATCATCGGGCAGGGGCTGCTTGGTGGCGCCGTCGATCAGCGCGTCGAGATCGGGCAAATGGCGCAGCGTCTCGGCGACGATGGCATGGACCAGCGCCCGGTCGGCCCGGTCGGCCAGCCCCTGGGTCGCGCCATGCAGCGCGATTTCCAGCGGATCGCCCCGACGCAAGACGGCGTCCAGCAGCTTCAGGGCAGCACGGCGCGCGGGCAGGCCGGGGACATCATCGGCGCGCGGGGCACCGGAACGGGCGTTAGGACGACGGGACATCAGCGGCCCCTACGCGCTTTTGGCCCTGGGGTCATCTTCAAACGAAGCAGACGGCCGTGTAGATGGCCGCTGCAACCAGTCCGATGCTGGTCGCGACGCCGACCCATAGCGCCAACCAGTCCGATCGGCGCGGGCGCGGCACCATCCCCTTCGGTACGACCCGCAAGGAAGAGGGGATGCGTTTGCGGCCCAGCGTGGCGATCGCGATCGTCCGCCGACCGATGGCGTGGAACAGGCGTGGCGTATGGCGGGAAAAGATATAGTCGACGGCAATATCGACGACCAGGCCGGCCGCCTCGCGCGCCACAAAGCCAGCGGCGCGGAAGGCGATCTCGCCAATCTCGTCGACCGGCATCAGCGCCCGTGCGGATCGAGGGCACTGCGGCGCGGCTTGGGCGCTGCCACCGGCGGCACCACCGGAGACAGCGCCGATGCGCGCGTCGAAGTCTGCGACGCCATGTTAATGGGCGGTAGGCTACCGCTCTGCCCCATATCCTGCGCAATTTCCTCCAGCGCGGCGATGCGCTTCTCGGTCGCCGGATGGGTCGAGAACAACTCGCTCACATGCACCGGTACGATATAGAGCTGCGCGGCGGCCGGATTCCGCTCGGCCACGGGATTGGGGATCAATTCGGCCCGGCCGGAAATCTTGGCGAGGGCAGATGCGAGCGCGCGCGGGTTGCCGCTGATCTCCGCCCCGGCCTGGTCGGCGCCATATTCGCGGGTGCGGCTGATCGCCATCTGCACGATCATCGCGGCAAAGGGGGCGACGATCACCGCCAGCAAGGTCGCGATCATGTTGGCGTGGCCATTTTCATTGTTGCCGCCGCCGCGGAAGAAGAGGCCGAAATTGGCCAGCATCGAAATCGCGCCGGCAATGGTCGCCACCATCGTCATGATCAGGGTATCGCGATTCTTCACATGGCCCAGTTCATGCGCCATCACGCCCGCCACCTCGTCGCGGGTCAGCATGTTGAGCAGGCCGGTGGTCGCCGCCACGGCGGCATTTTCGGGGTTGCGGCCAGTGGCAAAGGCGTTGGGCGCGTCCTGGTCGATCACATAGACGCGCGGCATCGGCAGGCCGGCGCGCTGGCTCAGCGCCTGGACCAGGCCGTAAAATTCCGGCGCGCTTTGGGCATCCACCTCGCGCGCATTGTGCATGGAGAGCACGATCTTGTCGGCATTCCAGAAGGTGAACAGGTTCATCCCCGCCGCCATCAGCAGGGCGATCACCGCGCCGCCGCTGCCACCCAGCGTATAGCCCAGTGCCATGAACAGCGCCGTCAGCGCCGACAACAGCATCACCGTGCGAAAACCACTCACTTGCACATCGCTCCTTTGCGGCCCAGATAGCGGGCCTTCTACTGAATATGGGGTTGCCGCGCGCGCTCCGCAATCGAAAGGCCCGACATGGGACATTTCAACGGCAAGCGCCCGGCGCATGTGAAGGCGCCCGAGCATCTCTCCAAGAGCCCGCCCGTGCCCCAGCCCGATCCGGTCGACCAGCAGCCGGTGCTGGATGAGGATCTGAGCCCGGTCCGCTATGGCGATTGGGAGCGCAAGGGCATCGCCATCGATTTCTGATCTGGCGACTTCTGATCGGTCACCGCCGACCGCAACTTGTTCGGCTCGCCGACGTTTCAGCACATATCCCGCTGGCCCGTGCCCGGCCAGCGGGCGAGCGCGACCCCTTGCTCTGGCCTTTCCGGGCGGGTCTGCGCAGATTCAGGGGCATGAGGAGTATGCGGGGCGTGAGCGCGGAATTGGCGCAGGACGACAAGGTGACGAAGCCGGTTACGGCCTATGCGCCGGAAGATGCAGCATTATTGTGCGGTATCGGACGGCTGGTCTGTGCCTGGACGATGTTGGAGCACAGTCTGGAAGCACGGCTGGCCGAGTTGCGCGAGACCATGGGCGATGTCCGCACCGTGGGGGCACGCACCCGGCCTACGATGACGAAGCTGATGACCGAATTGCGCACGACCGTCGCCATGCGGGACAGGCGCAACGCGGCCGGGCTGACCGAAATTGCGGAGGTCGAACGCGATCTCCAGCGGATCGACCGGTTTCGCACGCTGATCATTGGCGGCTTTCAGCAACCCGCACCGGACGGCTTTCTTTGTCGCGACCTACGTAATAATGCTCAGCACGTCAGTCTGGAACATTTGGACGAAGAAATCGCCGCGCTTGAACAAGTGGCGCAGCGCCTGCTGAATATCTGACAGATAAAAGACAAGTAGTCGCACCACTTGACCTTTTCCTCCCAGTTCGCGATCCCCAGCGGACCGGTATCCATCGAGAACGGAGTCCCATGTCGAACAAGCCGATTCGCAAAGCCGTCTTTCCTGTTGCCGGTCTTGGCACGCGCTTTCTGCCCGCGACCAAGTCGGTGCCCAAGGAATTGCTGCCCGTGGTCGACCGTCCGCTGATCCAATATGCCGTGGATGAAGCGCGCGAAGCCGGGATCGAGCAGATGATCTTCGTCACCGGACGCGGCAAGGGCGCGATCGAGGATTATTTCGACATCGCCTTCGAATGCGAGATCACCCAGCGCGAGCGCGGCAAGGATCTGTCGGCGCTGGAAGGGACGCGCCTGGCGCCCGGTGATGCGGTGTTCCTGCGTCAGCAGGAGCCGCTGGGCCTGGGCCATGCCATCTGGTGTGCCCGCGACATCGTCGGCGACGAGCCTTTCGCCATCATCCTGCCCGACGAGTTCATGAAGGGCGTGCCCGGCAATGGCTGCATGAAGCAGATGGTCGAGGCCTATGAAAAGGTCGGTGGCAATCTGGTCTGTGCGCTCGAAATCCCGATGGACCAGACGCCCAGCTATGGCGTGATCGATCCGGGGGCGCGCGACGGCGCCCTGACCGAAGTGAAGGGCCTGGTGGAGAAGCCCAAGCTCGGCACTGCCCCCTCCAACCTCATCCTGCCCGGCCGCTATATCCTGCAGCCCGACGTCATGAAGATCCTGGAAACCCAGGAAAAGGGCGCGGGCGGCGAGATCCAGCTGACCGATGCCATGGCCTCGCTCATCGGCAAGCAGCCCTTCCACGGTGTCACCTTCGATGGCCGCCGTTTCGATTGCGGTTCCAAGGCCGGCTATATCGAGGCGAACCTCGCCCTGGCGCTGGAGCGCGAGGATATCGGCGCCCATATCCGCGACTTTGCGAAGGCCGAACTGGCCAACTAAGGCATCATCGATCCGCAGGGGTGGCCGCTGGTCGCCCCTGCTGCCCGTCAGAACAGGCGGACGGCCTGTGCCAGCAGAATTCCGATGCCCGACAGGGTGATGGTGCCCCCGATGGCCAGTTGCAGCGGGCGGACTAACTGCCGGATTGACACACCGATGGCAGCTTCAATCTTGCTCATGCAAATCATTATTGCATAATGCGAGCGGAGAGTCACATCCATCTCTCCACTCACACTGATGCAGCGGATCGATCATCATTCGTGACTCAAAGTAACGAATGATCGGAATCGCCGCTTTCAAATCAGTAACGCGATAATGGGCTCAAACTGTCAGCTTCGCTGTCAACTTTGCACCGCCGGCGACACATAATCGGCGTCATGGATGAACGGCATCGCCGCATCATTCGCCAGCGCCGTCAGGATCGCGGCAAAGTCCGTCGCGCAGCGGAACCCCATCTGGCGCTGCGCCAATCCCACGTCATAGACCCGGCCGATCGACGCCGGCAGTTGCCAGCCATGCCGGGCATATAGCTCTGCGGCTTCGGGAAAATGCCGCGCGATCACCGCTGCCGCATCGCGTTTCAGCTCCGTCGCTTCCTCGCGGGCGAAAGGCGTCGGCGCGGAAACCAGATAGGTTTCGCAGCGCGCCGGCGGCGTCCTCTCCAACGCAACCAGATGCGCCCGCGCCGCATCCTCGACCGTCAGTCGGCGATGGAGAAATTCATTGGCCTTCAGATTTTGCCCTGACAGGCTGGCGTCGCTGTCGTCATCCTCGGGGAAGAAGCGGGCGGTGCGCAAGATGGTGCAGCCGATGCCACGTTCCAGTTGCTGCACCCGGCACAGCCCCTCGGCCGCCAGCTTGGTCACGCCATAGATGTTGCGCGGTTCCAGCGGCCCGCTTTGCTCGTCCAGCCATACCGCCGCATCGCCAGCTTCGTCGCGCACTGCCTGACTGATCATCAGCGATGTGGTGGATGTCATGACGAAGCGGTCATGCCCAGCCCCGACCGCCGCTTCCAGCAGGTTGCGCGTGCCGGTGACATTGACGTCGATGAAGGCCTGGGCGGGGTAGCGGGCGATGTCCGGCTTGTGTAGCGCGCCGCCATGGATCACCGCCTCGATCCCGCGCTCGGCAAAGGTCCGGTCGAGCAGCGCCCGGTCGGCGACCGATCCGATGATGTCGGTGTCCCGGCCCGGCGCGACGTCCAGGCCGGTCACTGCATGTCCCGCCGCCCGCAGCATCGGCGCCAGGAAACGGCCCAGCCAGCCCGACGATCCGGTCAGCAGGACATGCATGTCAGTTCAATCCCTGTGCAAAGGACCGATCAGAACGGTACTTCGTCGTCCAGGTCGTTGTCGAAATTCGGGCTGCCCTGACCGCCGCCCGAGGCGCGTCCGCCGCCGAAGCCGCCACCCTGGTTGCCGCCGCCCGAGGAGCGCCCGCCACCAAAGCCGCCGCCGCTGTTGCCGCCGCCGAAATCGTCATAATCGCCGCCGCC
>Ga0222427_100313_pt1 | contig 94046 bp, 81 predicted proteins | sample 2B20Ametagenome_FD_182890 | JGI IMG/M metagenome (GOLD analysis project Ga0222427, IMG submission 182890) | Enriched microbial communities from leaf-cutter ant dump, University of Wisconsin, Madison, United States - 2B20A (version 2) | ecosystem: Environmental > Terrestrial > Nest > Insects nest... | reverse complement strand
CAGGTTTTCACCGCAGCCAGGGTTTCTTCCGGCAGGGTCTTGCGGTTGACGTAGACCTGGATGCGCCCGGTCATGTCCTGGATGACCATGAACGAGCCACGGTTGAGCATGATGCGACCGGCAACCTTGACCGGGATCGCCGCTGCTTCCAGCTCTTCCTTGGTCTTGTCGACATATTGCTTCTGCAGGTCGTTGCAGTAGCTGTCACGGCGGAAGTCGTTGGGGAAGGCCTGGCCCTTGGCGCGCTCTGCGGCAAGTTTTTCCTTGCGCAGGGCGATCAGGGCGTTTTCTTCCTGTTGCAGGTCTTGCGATTCGGTTTTCAGGTCGCTCATGTCGTCATTCTTTCCATCAGGTATTCGTTGCCCTTTCCGGGCAGGGCACGCGATCCCGGCGCAAGGCCGGGTCTCGCGGCAGTGGTGTGCGGTTTACAGGCCCTGCTTGAGGCTTGCTTCCAGGTACTGGTCGAGGTCGCCGTCCAGGACCTTCTGGCAGTCGCTGCGCTCGACGCCGGTACGCAGGTCCTTGATCCGCGAGTCATCCAGCACGTAGGAACGGATCTGGTGACCCCAGCCGATGTCCGACTTGCTGTCTTCCAGCGCCTGGGAAGCGGCGTTGCGCTTCTGCATTTCCAGCTCGTACAACTTGGCCCGCAGCATTTTCATGGCGGTGTCCTTGTTGGCGTGCTGGGAGCGTTCGTTCTGGCAGGCGACCACTGTGTTGGTCGGCACGTGGGTGATACGCACCGCCGAGTCGGTGGTGTTGACGTGCTGACCACCGGCGCCCGAGGAGCGGTAGGTGTCGATGCGCAGGTCGGACGGGTTGATCTCGATCTCGACCTTGTCGTCGATCTCGGGGGACACGAACACCGCCGAGAACGAGGTGTGGCGACGGGCGCCGGAGTCGAACGGGCTCTTGCGCACCAGGCGGTGTACACCGATCTCGGTACGCAGCCAGCCGAAGGCGTATTCGCCCTTGATGTGCACGGTGGCGCCCTTGATGCCGGCGACTTCGCCTTCGGACAGTTCGATGATGGTCGCGTCGAAGCCGCGCTTGTCGGCCCAGCGCAGGTACATGCGCAGGAGGATGTTGGCCCAGTCCTGCGCTTCGGTGCCGCCGGAACCGGCCTGGATGTCCAGGTAGGCGTTGTTCATGTCCATCTCGCCGCTGAACATGCGCCGGAATTCGAGCAGCGCCAGGTGTTCTTCGAGGCTTTGCAGCTCGGCGATGACGTCCTCGACGGCGCCCTCGTCGTTCTCCTCGACAGCCATGTCGAGCAGGTCCTTGCAGTCGGCCAGGCCACCGGACAGCTTGTCCAGGGTCTCGACGACCTGCGCCAGCATGGCGCGCTCGCGGCCCAGGGCCTGGGCGTATTCAGGCTTGTTCCAGACGTTCGGGTCTTCGAGCTCGCGGTTGACTTCGATCAGGCGGTCATGCTTGTGATCGTAGTCAAAGATACCCCCGAATGGACTCGGAACGCTCGGTGAGGTCCTTGATGGTATTCAGAATCGGGTTGATTTCCATGGGCGGGCTGCTCTCGTGCGTAATTCGGTGAAAAGCCGGAGAGTATAGCGCAGGCAGGGTGGCGGGGGACAAGCGGGAAGCTACGGGCGGCAGGGGAACCAGAAGATTTTCATTGCACTTGCCGGCCTCATCGCTGGCAACGCCAGCTCCCACAAGGACCGCGTCGAGCACAGATACCGTGGCCGGCTCAGAACCCTGTGGGAGTCGGCGTTGCCGACGATGAGGCCAGCAGTCACAACATCCATCTGCTTGCCTGCCGCCATAGAATCTCCCACAGGTTTGGCGGTGTACACAAATCCCTGTGGGAGCTGGCATTGCCAGCGATAGGGCGCTCAGGCCACCGCCACCCGGTTGCGGCCGGCGTTCTTGGCCTGGTACAGGGCGTTGTCCGCCGCCGAGATCAGTTGCCGGCAATGGCTGCCGATGGCCGGGGTCTGGGTGGCCAGGCCGATGCTCACGGTCAGCCAGGAGTCCGGGGCCGGCATCATGTGGGCGATCCGCGCGGCTTCGACGGTCTGGCGCAGTTTTTCCGCCAGCAGGCGCGCACCGCCCGGCGAGGTGTTGGGCAGCACCAGGGCGAATTCCTCGCCTCCGTAGCGCGCCGGCAGGTCGCTCGGCCGCGCGCAGCAGGAACGGATGGCCTCGGCCACCTGGCGCAGGGCCTCATCACCGGCCAGGTGGCCGAAGGTGTCGTTGAACGACTTGAAGTAGTCGACGTCGACCATCAGCAGCGACAGCTGCGACTGCTCGCGCATCGCCCGGCGCCATTCCAGCTCCAGGTACTCGTCGAAATGACGGCGGTTGGACAGCCCGGTCAGGCCGTCGGAGTTCATCAGGCGCTGCAGCACCAGGTTGGTGTCGAGCAACTGCTGCTGGCTCACGCGCAGGGCACGATAGGCCTCGTCACGCTGCAGCAGGGTCAGGTAGGAGCGCGAGTGATAGCGGATCCGCGCCACCAGCTCGATATTGTCCGGCAGCTTGACCAGGTAATCGTTGGCCCCGGCGGCAAAGGCCGCGCTCTTGACCAGCGGGTCTTCCTTGGTCGACAGGACGATGATCGGAATGTCCTGGGTCGCCGGGTTGGCGCGGTACTCGCGGACCAGGGTCAAGCCGTCGAGGCCCGGCATGATCAGGTCCTGCAGGATCACCGTCGGCTTGATGCGGATGGCCTGGGCCACCGCCTCGTGCGGATCGGCACAGAAGTGGAAGTCGATGTTGTCTTCCTGGGCCAGGCCCCGGCGCACGGCTTCGCCGATCATCGCCTGGTCGTCGACCAGCAGGACCATCGCCGAGTTCTCGTCAGAGGTTGAAAAGCCGTCGATCGGTAGATCATTCATGCGCTGTCACCTGGGCACTGCCGGCGCCGCCGGCGTGACTCAATACATATCGTCATTTCGGGAAAATTTCCATTAGTCGTGGGGCTATCCGCTCCAGCGGGCGGACTTCCACGGCCGCGTCGATGGCGACGGCCGCCTTGGGCATGCCGTACACCGCACTGCTCTGCTGGTCCTGGGCGATGGTCAGGAAACCCTGCTCGCGCATGAGCTTGAGCCCCTGCGCGCCATCGCGGCCCATGCCGGTGAGCAGCACGCCCACCGCATCGCCACGCCAGAACCGTGCCACGCTTTCGAAAAACACATCGATCGAGGGGCGGTAGATTTCGTTCACCGGCTCCGCCGTGTAGGCCAGGGTGCAATCCTTGAGCAGGCGGATATGGTGGTTGGTCCCGGCCAGCAGCACCTGGCCCGGTTGCGGCGGCTCGCCCTCGCGGGCCAGGCGCACGTTCTGCCCGGAGGTACTGCTGAGCCATTCGGCCATGCCGGCGGCGAACACCTGGTCGACATGCTGGACCAGCACGATCGACGCCGGAAACGCCTTGGGCAGGCCCTTGAGCAGCACTTCCAGGGCCGCCGGCCCACCGGCCGAAGAACCGATGGCCACCAGGCCCTGGCGCTGCGCGGCCTGGCGCAAGGGCGTGGCCACCGGGCGCACGCTGCTGCCGCGCTGCTGGCCGATCAGCCAGGAGATATTGAGGATCTTGCGCAACAGCGGCGCCGCCGCCTCGCGGGCATCGCCGCCGCCCAGGGCCGGGGTATCGACCACGTCGAGGGCGCCATGGCCCATGGCCTCGAACACCCGGTGCACGTTCTGCCGGCGATCGACAGTGACGATGACGATGGCGCACGGCGATTCGGCCATGATCCGCCGGGTCGCTTCCACCCCGTCCATCTGCGGCATGATCAGGTCCATCAGCAACAGGTCCGGAGTCTGCTCGGCACAACGCTGCACCGCCTCCACACCGTTGCTGGCGACCCAGATGACCTCGTGCGCCGGCTCGAAGGCCAGCGCACGGCGCAGGGCCTCCACCGCTAGCGGCATATCGTTGACGATGGCGATCTTCATCCTTGGGCACTCCCGATCAGCTCGACTACGGCATCCAGCAAGGCGTCATCATGGAAGCTCGCCTTGGCCAGATAATAGTCAGCGCCGGCATCCAGGCCACGCCGCCGGTCTTCTTCGCGGTCCTTGTACGACACCACCATCACTGGCAGCGATTGCAAACGGCTGTCGCGACGCACCAGGGTCACCAGTTCGATGCCGTCCATGCGCGGCATGTCGATATCGGTGATGAGCAGGTCGAAATCCTCGCTGCGCAAGGCATTCCAGCCGTCCATGCCATCCACCGCCACGGCCACTTCGTAGCCGCGGTTGCCGAGCAGCTTGCGTTGCAGCTCGCGCACGGTGAGCGAGTCGTCCACCACCAGCACGCGCTTGCGCGCCACCTCACGGGCCGCGCCACGGCGCTCGATACGTTCCAGGCGACCGGTGCTGAGGAGTTTCTCCACCGAGCGCAGCAGGTCCTCGACGTCGACGATCAGCACCACCGAGCCGTCGTCCAGCAGGGCTCCGGCGGAGATGTCCTGGATCTTGCCCAGGCGCGCGTCCAGCGGCATCACCACCAGCACCCGCTCGCCGACCAGGCGATCGATGGCCACGCCGTACAGGGTTTCCCGCTCGCGGATCACCACCACCTTGATGCTCTGTTCACTGTTCTGGCTGACCGGCCGATTGAGCAGTTGGCTGGCGGAAACCAGGCCGATATGCCGGCCTTCGTGCCAGAACTGCTGGCGCCCCTCGATCTGCACGATGGACTCCGGCGACAGCTCCAGGGTGCGTTCGATATGGGCCAAGGGGAAGGCGTAGGCCTCGCCGCTGACTTCCACCACCAGGCTGCGCACCACCGACAGGGTCAGCGGTACTTCCAGGTGGAAGCGACTGCCGTTGCCATCGCCCTGGGTCATCTCGACCTGGCCACGCAGCTGGCGAACCATGTGCTGCACGGCATCCAGGCCGACGCCGCGGCCGGACACCTCGGTGACCTTGTCGCGCAGACTGAAGCCCGGCAGGAAGAGGAAGGTCAGCAGCTCCGCCTCACTCATCTGCGCCACGGTTTCCGCCGGCGACAGGTGGCGCTCGACGATGCTGCGGCGCAGCCGCTCAAGGTCGACCCCGCCACCGTCATCGCTCAACTCCAGCACCAGCAGACCGGCCTGGTGCGAAGCCCGCAGGCGAATGGTGCCCTCCATGGGCTTGCCCGCCGCCAGACGCTGCTCGGGCATCTCGATGCCATGGTCGACGGCGTTGCGCAGCAGGTGGGTCAGCGGCGCTTCGAGTTTTTCCAGGACATCGCGGTCGACCTGGGTCTTCTCGCCCTCGATCTCCAGGCGCACCTGCTTGCCCAGGGAGCGGCCGAGATCGCGAACCATGCGGCTTTGTCCGGTCAGCACATCGGCGAACGGACGCATGCGACAGGCCAGGGCCATATCGTAGAGGTTCTGCGCGCGCTGGCCGGCCTGCCAGCCCAGCTCGTCGAGATCGACCACCTGCTGCTGCAGCATCTGCTGCGCCTCGCCGAGCAACTGCTGGGTCAGGGCCAGCGCTTCGCGCACGTCGTCACCCTGCTCGCCCGCCTCGATCTGCGCCTTGAGCCCGTCAAGGGCGCGCAGGCCCTGGCCCTGCACGCGCTTGAGGCGCTGCAGGGTAGCGAGGAAGGGCTTGAAGCGCTGGGTCTCCACCAGTGCCTTGCTCGACAGGTCAAGCAGGCTGTTCAAGCGCTCGGCGGTGACCCGCAGCACCCGCTCGCCGCCCTCGGTCGCCTTGCTCTTGCGCGCCGGGCGCGGCTCGGGCTCGGGTTCCGCCTCGGGCTCTTCCAGCACCACCGGGAGCGGTAGCACCGGCTCCGGCTCGATCACTGGCGGCGCGCTCGGCGTCGGCGGCGGCGTAACCGCCGAGCCGGGCTGCAACAGATTGGCCACCTGCACCAGGTAGGCCTGTACCGCCGCCTCGACCGAGGCATCGCCAGGGGTGGCGATGCGCATCAGCAGGTCGGTGCCCTGGAGCAACGCATCGATATGCTCGGGGCGCAGGCGCAAGCGCCCTTCCTGGGCTTCAACCAGACAGTCTTCCATGACATGGGCAACGCTGACCCCGGCATCGATGCCAACGATCCGCGCCGCGCCCTTGAGCGAGTGCGCGGCGCGCATGCAGGCTTCGAGCTGGTCGGCCTGGGTCGGATTGCGCTCCAGCGCCAGCAGCCCGGCGCTGAGCACCTGGGTCTGGGCTTCGGCTTCGAGGCTGAACAACTCCAGCAACGAAGCGTCGCGCATTTGCTCTGGGGTCATGAAAGGCTCCGGTCGACGGCGGACAACACCTGGTCTTCATCCAGAATTCGTACGCTTCGCCCGCGCCACTGGAGAACCTGGCGGGTGAAGCGGTTCTCAAAGGCAGCATCGCCATGCAGGCGCAGGTCGAGGGCATGGATACCGTCCACCTCGTCCACCGGCAGCACCACCGCGCCGCCCTTGGCCGCGAGGATCAGCATGCGCGGCATGACCCGGGCCGAACCCGGCGCGGCCTGGGTCAGCTCCAGGCCGAGCAGGTCGCTCAGGGACAGGCACGGCACCAGTGCACCGCGCACATTGGCCACGCCCTGCAGCACCCGGGAGCGCTGGTGCGGCAGCGAATGCACCGGCTGCACCGGCGCCACTTCGGCCAGGCAGCGGGTGGCCAGCGCCAGCCATTCCTCGCCGAGACGGAACAGCAGCAGCGACGGCCCCTGCACCACCTGCTCCTCGACCGCCTCGCGAACATGCGCGTCCTGGGCCAGGGCATAGCGATCCAGCAGGCGCGTGGCGGCGGCGGCATACACCGCACAGTTGCGGCAATGCACATGCTCTTCCAGCAACGGGCAGCTCTTGTCGCCGTGTACGCCGATGCGGTTCCAGCAGTCGTCGATACGCTCGACATCACCGCTCAGCATGTTGATTTCATCGATCATCGATCAGCCTCCCGCTCGCGCCGCGCGGCACGCTCCTGCAGGCGCCGGGCACCGACGGCATCGCCCTGGGACGCCAGCAGTGCGGCCAGGTGCACCAGCGCCTCGGGGTGCTGCGGCTCCAGGTAGAGCGCCTTGCGGTACTGGCTGATGGCATCGGCGCTGTCACCAGCGGTATCGCTGAGCAGGCCCAGCCAGTAGAACACCTGGGCCGAAGGTTCGAATTGCTTGAGGTAGCGCTGGCAGGCAGCACGGGCCTGTTCACTGTGACCGCCATTGGCGAGCACGGCGATCTGCGCCAGCAACTCGCCGGCCTGTTCGTCGCGCCCATGGGCAGCAGGCGGGCGCACCGGCGTGATCGCCCGGCGCACCGGGGCGGCAGGCACGACCGGCGCTATCGGGCGCGACAAGGGCGCGACCGGTGCCGTGGCAGTGACGACCTTGTGCGCCGCCGGCTTGGCTTGCGCCACGTGCCGAACATAGGCGAATGACTGGGCAATCCCCAGCGGGCGCATGCCCAATCGTGCCAGCAGGCTGCCCTCGGCCGGGCCGATGAACAGCACGCCGTCGGCATGGGTCAGGTTTTTCAGGACCTCGAACACCCGCTGCTGGGTCGCCAGGTCGAAATAGATCAGCAAATTGCGGCAGAACACGAAGTCATAGCTGCCCTGACGACCAAGCAACGCCGGGTCGAGCACATTGCCCACCTCGAACTGCACCTGGCGCTGCACCCGCGCATCGAGCAGATGCCCCTCTTCCCCTTCACTGAAATGCCGCTCGCGAAAAGCCTGCTCCGCACCGCGGAACGAGTTGCGCCCATACACCGCGCGCTGGGCACGACCGATGGAATTGGGGCTGATATCCATGGCCTCGACCTTGAACGCTTGGGCCGGCAGGCCGGCATCGAGCAGGGCCATGGCGATGGAATAGGGTTCCTCGCCGGTGGAACACGGCAGGCTGAGGATGCGCAGGCCACGGGCGCCATTGAGCTCGGCCAGGCGCTTGCGGGCCAGGTCGACCAGGGCGGCGAAGGATTCCGGGTAGCGGAAGAACCAGGTCTCGGGAACGATCACCGCCTCGATCAAGGCCTGCTGTTCGGCATGGGACTGCTGCAAATGCAGCCAATAGTCGTCGAGGTCGTGGGCCGGCAATGCCGCGCAGCGCTGGCGCAGGGCGCGCTCGACCATCTGCTCGCCCACCGAAGCGACATCGAGGCCGATGCGCTCCTGCAAAAAACGGAAAAAGCGTCGCTCGATGGTCATGCCAGCCCCCCGTCTTCAGGGAACAGCAAGGCACGCACCGCATCGTCGAGCAGGTCCTGCACGCCGATCCACTGCATCAGGCCCTGGGCATCCTCGCGCACCGGGCCGAGGTACGGCGCCTCGCGATTGTCGACGCCATAGGGGCGGAACTCCGCCGGGTCGCAGCGCAGGGTGTCGCTGGCCTGTTCGAGAATCAGGCCGAGCAGCAGGTCCGGACGCGCCGGGTCGAAGCGATAGTGCACCAGCACCAGGCGAGTGCTGGTGCGCTGCGGCGCGGGAGTGCCGAAGCTCAGCGCGCTGACATCGATCACCGGCACCAGCGCGCCGCGATGGGCCAGAACCCCGGCAACATAGGCCGGGGTATGGGCGATCGGCTTGAGCGGCACCCGTGGCAGCACCTCGGCAATTTCCCGGGTATCCAGAACGAAACGCTCACCACCAACGCGGAACACCAGGAACAGGCGTCCCTGGCAAGCCGCGTCCTGGCTGCGGCGAGGCCTGAGATCGGTCATTGCCACCTCAGACTTTGAACCGCGACACACCGCCGCGCAGACCGACCGCGACCTGGCTCAACTCGTCGATGGCGAAACTGGCCTGGCGCAGCGACTCCACCGTCTGGCTGCTGGCATCGCTGAGCTGGGCCAGGGCATGGTTGATCTGCTCGGCGCCGGTAGCCTGGGCCTGCATGCCGTCGTTGACCATCAGCACCCGCGGCGCCAGGGCCTGGACCTGATGGATGATCTGGCTGAGCTGCTCGCCGACCTGCTGCACCTCGAACATGCCGCGGCGCACTTCCTCGGAGAACTTGTCCATGCCCATCACCCCGGCGGACACCGCCGACTGGATCTCGCGGACCATCTGCTCGATATCGTAGGTGGCCACGGCGGTCTGGTCGGCCAGGCGGCGCACTTCGGTGGCGACCACGGCGAAGCCACGGCCGTATTCACCGGCCTTCTCGGCTTCGATGGCGGCGTTGAGCGAGAGCAGGTTGGTCTGGTCGGCGACCTTGACGATGGTCACCACCACCTGGTTGATGTTGCCGGCCTTCTCGTTGAGGATCGCCAGCTTGTTGTTGACCAGGTCGGCGGCGCCCATCACCTGGTGCATGGTCTCTTCCATGCGCGCCAGGCCCTGCTGGCCGGAACCGGCGAGCACCGAGGCCTGGTCGGCAGCGGTGGTCACTTCGGTCATGGTCCGCACCAGGTCGCGGGAAGTAGCGGCGATTTCCCGCGAGGTGGCACCAATCTCGGTGGTGGTCGCAGCAGTTTCGGTGGCGGTGGCCTGCTGCTGCTTGGAGGTGGCGGCGATCTCGGTCACCGAGGTGGTCACCTGCACCGACGAGCGCTGGGCCTGGGACACCAGGCCGGTCAGTTCACTGACCATCTCGTTGAAGCCGGTCTCGACGGCGCCGAATTCGTCGTTGCGGTCCAGGTTCATGCGTACGCTGAGGTCGCCGCCGCGCAGGGTTTCCAGGGCGCGAACGATGCGCTGCATGGGTTCGGTGATGACCCGCATCAGCAGCAGGCCGCAGACCGCGGCAGCCACCACCGCCAGTGCCAGGGAGACCATCATGCTCAGCTTCGCCGTGGTCACCGCGGAAACGATATTGTCGGTGGCCTCATCGGCGTAGCGACGGTTCCAGTCGATCAGGCTGTTGAGTTGCTTGCGCCCCTCGGACCAGGTCGGGCCAAGGTTTTCCAGGAGCAGGCGCTGGGCCTCCGGGTAGTCCTTCTTGCTGTAGGCATTGAGCACCGCGGTGAGCGACTGCTTGTACTCGCCGACCATGCCTTCGAACTGGGCGAAGTTGGAGGCGTCGTCCGAGTCGTTCATGGTCTTGCGGTAGTTGGCCATCTGCAGTTGCAGGCGCTCGTCATAGCTCTTGTACAGGGCCATGTCGGCATCGGTGAGCTCGCGATGGTTGCTCAGGCCGACCAGTTGCTGGGTCAGGACGTAACTGTCGACCCAGGCACTGCGGATCATCGAGCTGTAGTAGACCCCGGGCATGCTGTCGGCGCGTACCGCCTGCTCGCTTTCTTCGATGGCTATCAACCGCGAATAGGCGGCGACCACCATCAGCGACATGATGGCGATGATCACGGCGAAACTTGCCAGGATCCGTTGGCGCAATGTCCAGTTCTTCACAATCAGCCCTCGAGCGTTGTACGCGGCAAGAAAAATGGGCTGAGTATAGCCCACGGCCTACACGCCTATGGGACTGATCCTACATGGTTGAATGGGCAAATTGACTACACGACATGGCCATTTGCCCATTTTATTGACTCAGGTCGCATGAACCTGCCGTTCCAGCTCCACCTTGAGCTGCGGATCGAGGCGCAACTGGCGCGCCAGTTCGTCGAGATAGGCGCGCTCCATGAAATGTTCCTCGTCCACCAGCATGACGCTGGCCAGGTACATTTCCGCCGCCATTTCCGGAGTGGCGGCGGCGCGGGCGACGTCCGACGGGTCCAGCGGCTTGTTCAGCTCGGAATGCAGCCAGAGCTGCAGGTCGCGGTCGTTGCCGGACAGTTTGACGAACTCGCCCTCGATCAGTTCGCGCTCGCGCTCATCCACATGGCCATCGGCCTTGGCGGCCGCCACCAGTGCCTTGAGGATCGCCTGGCTGTGCTGCTCGACCTGAGCCGGCGGCAGGCGATCGAGGGTCTGTGGCTCGCCCTTGGGCGCTGCGGCCTGCTGGGCCTGCCAGTTGCCATAGGCCTTGTAGGCCAGCACACCGAGGGCGGCCAGGCCGCCGTAGGTCAGGGCCTTGCCGCCGTACTTGCGGGCCTTCTTGCTGCCCAGCAGCGCGCCGAGGGCTCCTGCCGCCGCAACCTTGCCACCGACACCGGAGAGCAGCCCGCCAAGCGCGCCGCCGCCTTTCTGCGAACCTGAAGCACTGCCGGCCTGTTTCTGCAGCAGGTCCTGCCCGGACTTGAGCAGTTGATCGAGCAAACCACGGGTGTTCATTGCATGCCTCCTCGGAGGATCGATGTAGGAAAAATCCACTGCCGAATAAGAGGTGCATCCTACGCGCGGGTTTCCCGGGGGCCGGATGAAAATCTATTTCTGTTGATGACAAAAACCATAGGCCGAGCTTTCACCCAGACGCGGCGAGAAATCCGTATCATCGCGGCATTCCAGGTTCGCCCCACAAGCAACGGGTCGGCCTTATTAGAAGAAAAACACGGAACACCGCATGCCGAACAAGCCTGATGTGGCCACGCCGCCACGCCGCTGGTCCCTGCTCCGAGGGTTGCTGGCGGGTCTGCTGCTCGCCCTGGGCGCCCCTGTACAGGCCGCACCACAGCTGGTCGACGAACACCAATGCCAGGGCTGCCATGCCGAGCAGGTCGAGCACTGGCAAGGCTCCCATCACCAATTGGCCATGCAGGCAGCGAACGACGCCAGCGTGCTCGGCGACTTCAACGACATCACCTTCAAGAGCGACCGCGAGACCACCCGCTTCTTCAAGCGCGACGGCGGTTTCTGGGTCAACACCCCGGGGCGCGACGGCAAGCCCAGGGATTTTCCGGTGGCCTATGCCTTCGGCGTCGAACCCTTGCAGCAGTACCTGATCGATACCGGCGCAGGCCACCTGCAAGCCCTGGGCGTGGCCTGGGATACCCGGCAAAGGAAGTGGTTTCACCTGTACCCGGGCCAGGGCGTCGACTTCAAGAGCCCGCTGCACTGGAGCTCACCGCAGCAGAACGCCAACTTCATGTGCGTGGAATGCCATACCACCGGCTTCAAGCGCAATTTCAACGCCGCCGAAAACCGCTTTGCCAGCCAGTGGCAAAGCCTCGGGGTAGGCTGCCAGGCCTGCCATGGCCCGGCCTCCGACCACCTGGCATGGACCACGAAAAAGACCCCGCTCGAGCATGCCGGCTTCCAGCAAAGCCTGCGCGGCGGCGACAACCTCAAGGAAGTGGAGACCTGCGCCCGCTGCCATGCGCGCCGGTCACCGCTGGACGATGGTTTCAAGAATAGCCACCGGCTGATGGACGACTTCCTGCCCAGCCGCCTGACCCGCGAACTCTATGCCCTGGACGGCAAGATCCAGGACGAGGTGTTCGAGTACGGCTCGTTCACCCAGAGCAAGATGTTCGCCAAGGGCGTGCGTTGCAGTAACTGCCATGAACCACACAGCACCAAGCTGCGGGCCGAGGGTAACGGTGTCTGCCTGCAATGCCACAACCCGGCCGGCAAGACCGGCATCGCCAGCGTCGACGGCAGCGGCTTGAAGGCCCGCGACTATCAATCGGCGGAGCACCACAAGCACGTGCCGGGGCAGCCCGGCTCGCAGTGCGTGGATTGCCATATGCCCGGCAAGTTCTACATGGTCAACGACTGGCGGCATGACCATGGCTTCAGCATCCCGGCACCGGCCCAGGCGCTGAAGCTCGGCACCCCGGACGCCTGCCTCGGCTGTCACCAGGCCACGCCCGGACAGAAGGTCGCCGAACAGTTCCGCCTCTGGTACGGCGAGCACGACACCCCGACCCAGCGCTACGCCCGCAGCCTCGATGCCCTGCGCAGCGGCAAGCCCGGTGCGGCCAGTGCACTGTTCGAGCAATTGCAGCAAGACGACCTGCCAGCGATCCGTCGCGCCACCTTGCTTGCCGAACTGCCCAACTACCCCAGCCAGCGTGCGCTCGACCTCGCCTCCGCTGATCTGCGCAACGACGCGCCGCAAGTGCGGGTCGCGGCAGTCGAAGCCCTGGCCGCCCTGCTCCCCGCCGAGCAACGAATCCGCTTGCTGGCGCCCTTGCTCGACGACCCGGTCCGCGCGGTGCGCATCGCCAGCGCCTATGCCCTGCTGCCAGCGCGCAATAGCGGCTTGGGCCAGGCCTTCGACAAGGCCCTCGGCGAATACGAACAGGCGCAGTTGAGCCAGCAGGACCGGGCCGAGGCCAACGTCAACCTGGCACTGCTCTACCGCGCCACCGGCCGGCTCGATCAGGTCGAGCCGTACCTGCGCGCGGCAATGTCACGGGACGAGGACTTCGATCCCGCGCGGGTGGCGCTGGTGCAATGGCTGGATGCCCGCGGCCAGCCTGATCAAGCCCGGCGGCTACTGGACCAAGGCCTGACCCGGCATCCCGAATCGGCGCTGCTGCAACATGCCAGGGGTTTGGCTCTGGTCCGCTCGGGGCAGCGCGAAGAAGCCTTGAAAGCATTGCGCAAGGCGGCAGAACTGGCGCCGGAGAATGTCGGTTTCGGTTATGTGCTGGCGGTGGCATTGCATGACCAGGGCCAGGCTGACGCGGCCATCCAGCAACTGTGGCAGAGCCTCGGGCAGCAACCGTACAACCGCGAGGTGCGGCTGGCGTTGATGCGTTACCTGCAACAGGCGGGGGAGCGGGACAAGGTCGATGGGCTGGTCGAGACGCTGCGGGCGATCAATCCGCAGGATCCGTTGTTGCGGGTGAGGTGATGAGGTTGTGGCTGGTGCCCCATTACGTCATGGATACCTGCACATCTCGTCCCCAGCGGAGTACCTGTCGACCAGTCAACGCGGCCCCTGTGGGAGCTGGCTTGCCAGCGATTGCGGCATTGAGTTCACCATCGCAATCGCTGGCAAGCCAGCTCCCACCGGGGCCGCATCGTTTCCAAGCTGTTTCAGTTGGTCAGGAATAACCTCATGTAGTCGGCGGCGACATATGAGCAAAACGTGTTACCAAAACCGCTTTTCTGCGACACGTTAACCCGATGCGCATAGTTCCTCCTCAATCCCCAAACCCCATCGCCCGCCGATACTGCTTCGGTGTAAACCCGGTCAACTGCTTGAACTGTCGGGTAAACGCACTGTGGTCGGTATACCCGCACTGCAACGCCACCTCGGTGATCGGCAGGTCGGTCGATAGCAGCTTGTGGGCATGTTCCAGGCGTACCTTGTGGATCATCTGCCGCGGCGTGAGGTGGAACACCCGCTTGCAGTAGCGCTCCAGCTGCGCCACAGAGATGCCGGCGATGCGGGTCAGTTCGCCGAGCGTCACCGGCCGGTGGAAATGCGTGCGGATATGCTCGTCCACCGCCGCCAGGCGCTCGAAAGCCGGGTGGCTGGAACTGGCCGATTGCAGGTCTACCGAGACCCCGGCCAGGCCGATGATGTCCCCCGCCCGGTTGAACAGCGGGCGCTTGTGGGTCAGGCACCAGCCCGGCTTGCGCGAGTCATACAAGTGCAGTTCCAGTTGATCTTCCAGCACCCGCCCTTCTTCCAGCACCCGCCGATCCTGGTCGGTATATCCCGGGCCGAAGCGTGCCGGAAAGACTTCGGCACTGGTCTTGCCCAATAAGGGTTTCAAACTTTTCAGGCCGCAGCGTTGAACCAATGCCGAGTTGGCCAACAAATAACGCGCCTGCAAGTCTTTGATAAATATCGTGGCAGTGGGAATGGCATCGAACAGTGGTAACAGGAAGGCCAGGCCCGATAAAAACTCTTCGATGTTTTCCGGCCGATGCTGGTCATGGCCCTGGCACAGGATGGCAAATGCATTGGGGTTCACGGGGGCTCTCCGGTTCCTGACCGACTGGTAAAAATCCGCTCGCATGTCGAGGCGCAAGCCAGCTTGCCGCAGTCAGCCGGCACTGTCGAGCAACACACAAAACCTTATGCAACGTGGCCTGCAAAGCTTCAGAAATTTCCGAAGAACCTTGTCGAAATTTCCTAACTATGCCGATTTCGTCATGACTACTGGAGAAAACCATCAAGCGCCGGGGCGCCGATGAGTTCACTGTATCGACATTGCCCGAGTCGTCGAAGTGTCGTGGCGAATGGTGGGCAATGCATTACCAGTGCTGGAGAAGTGTGTCTCCAGGCGCTGCGCGGCATGACGCCCTAACAGGAACTTTCAAATAACAAAGAAGCTATCGACAAGTGCATTGACCGCGCCGGGTGATCCCCTGCGTCAGTGTTGCAACAGTGACATTCATTCTGCCTATCCAATAACCCACAAGAAGGCGACGCCATGTCAGGCAAGTTCAAGAAACAACTTTCATTGGTAGACCTTACCTTTATCGGACTGGGAGCCATCTTCGGCTCCGGCTGGCTGTTCGCCGCCAGCCACGTGTCCGCCATTGCCGGTCCCGCCGGGATCTTCTCCTGGTTGCTCGGCGGCTTCGCCGTCCTGCTGCTGGGCATCGTCTACTGCGAACTAGGAGCAGCCTTGCCCCGGGCCGGTGGCGTAGTGCGTTACCCGGTGTACTCCCACGGCCCGCTGCTGGGCTACCTGATGGGTTTCATCACCCTGATCGCCTTCTCCAGCCTGGTGGCCATCGAAGTGGTCGCCGCCCGCCAGTACGCCGCCGCCTGGTTCCCCGAGCTGACCAAGGCCGGTTCCAGCGACCCGACGATAGTCGGCTGGATGGTGCAGTTCGGCCTGTTGTGCCTGTTCTTCTTCCTCAACTACAACAGCGTGAAGACCTTCGCCAAGTCCAACAACCTGGTCAGCGTGTTCAAGTTCATCGTGCCGCTGCTGGTGATCGGCGTGCTGTTCACCTTCTTCAAGCCGGACAACTTCACCTCCCACGGCTTCGCCCCGTTCGGCCTGTCCGGCGTGGAAATGGCGGTCTCCGCCGGCGGCATCATCTTCGCCTACCTGGGCCTGACCCCGATCATCTCGGTAGCCTCGGAAGTGAAGAACCCGCAGCGCACCATCCCCATCGCCCTGATCCTCTCGGTGCTGCTGTCCACCGCCATCTATGCCCTGTTGCAGATCGCCTTCCTCGGCGGCGTACCGACCGAAATGCTGGCCAACGGCTGGGCCGGGGTCACCAAGGAACTGGCCCTGCCCTACCGCGACATCGCCATCGCCCTCGGCGTCGGCTGGCTGGCCTGGCTGGTGGTGGCCGATGCGGTGATCTCGCCCAGCGGCTGCGGCAACATCTACATGAACGCCACCCCGCGCGTGGTCTACGGCTGGGCCCGCACCGGCACCTTCTTCAGCATCTTCACCCGTATCGACGAGAAGTCCGGCATCCCGCGCCCGGCCCTGTGGCTGACCTTCGGCCTGTCGGTGTTCTGGACCCTGCCCTTCCCGTCCTGGGAAGCACTGATCAACGTGGTCTCCGCCGCGCTGATCCTCAGCTACGCGGTTGCCCCGGTCACCGTCGCCGCCCTGCGCCGCAACGCTCCCGAACTGGTGCGCCCGTTCAAGGTGAAAGGCATGGGCGTGCTCGGTCCGCTGTCGTTCATCATCGCCGCGCTGATCGTCTACTGGTCCGGCTGGAAGACCGTGTCCTGGCTGCTCAGCCTGCAGATCCTGATGTTCGTCATCTACCTGCTGTGCGGTCGCTTCGTGCCGACCATGCACCTGAGCCTGGGCCAGCAAGTGCGCTCCTCGGCCTGGCTGATCGGCTTCTACGCCGTGACCATCCTGCTTTCCTGGCTCGGCAGCTTCGGCGGCATGGGCGTCATCACCCATCCGCTCGACACCATCGTCGTCGCCCTCTGTGCCCTGGGCATCTACTACTGGGGTGCGGCTACCGGGATCCCGGCGCACCTGGTGCAACTGGACGCCGAAGACGCCGAGAGCGAAGCCGAGCAACGACCGCTGCATGACCCGCGCGGTGCCCGCGCCCAGCTGTCCTGAGCCCAGGAGAAAACCTGATGAGCGAACGCATCAACCTCAGCCTGCAACAGGTCTTCGACCTGGCCCTGCGCGCCCTGACCGACAACGGCATGGCCGAGGACCACGCCCGGGCGATCGCCGAGGTGATCACCCAGGGCCAGCGCGACGAGTGCCATTCCCATGGCCTGTACCGGGTACTGGTGTGCGTGCGTTCGCTGCGCTCGGGCAAGGTCGACCCCGTTGCACAACCAACCCTGAGCCAACCGGCACCGGCGATCGTCAAGGTCGATGCGCACTTCGGCTATTCCCTGCTGGCCTTCCAGACCGGCCTGCCGCACCTGGTGCAACAGGCCCGGGAGCAAGGCGTGGCGGCCATGGTGATCCGCAACTGCTTCCACTTCTCGGCCCTGTGGCCGGAGGTTGAAGCCATCGCCAGCCATGCCCTGGTGGGCATGGCAATGACGCCAAGCCATGCCTGGGTCGCGCCGGAGGGCGGCAAGCGGGGCGTGTTCGGCACCAACCCGCTGGCCTTCGCCTGGCCGCGGACGGGACAGGAGCCGTTCGTCTTCGACTTCGCCACCAGCGCCATCGCCCGCGGCGACATCGAACTGCATGCCCGCCAGGGCAAGGCCATCCCCCTGGGCTGGGGCGTGGACGCCGAGGGTATGCCCAGCACCGATGCCCGGGCCGTGCTCGACGGCGCGATGCAGACCTTCGGCGGGCACAAGGGCTCGGCCCTGGCGGCGATGATCGAACTGCTGGCCGGGGCGCTGATCGGCGACCTGACCAGCGCCGATTCCCTGGCCTTCGACGGCGGTAGCGGGGCCACTCCGTGCCACGGCGAACTGCTGCTGGCCTTCGATCCCCGGCGCTTCGCCGGCGACGACCTGGCGGCCGGCGAGCAACGCGCCGAGCGCCTGTTCGCCGCCATCACCGACCAGGGCGCGCGCCTGCCGTCGCAGCGGCGCTTTGCCGCGCGCAAGCGCTCCGCAGCGCAGGGCGTCTGGGTCGAACAAAGCCTGCTCAACGATATCCACGGCCTGCTGGCCTGAACCAAACCTCCACAACTTCAAGAAGGGGACAGCTTCATGAAACGGGTCCACGTGATCGACTCTCACACCGGCGGCGAACCGACCCGCCTGGTACTCAAGGGGTTTCCCGAACTGGCCGGCGCAACCATGGCCGAGCAACGCGACGCCCTGCGCGAGCAGCACGATGAATGGCGCCGCGCCTGCCTGCTGGAGCCGCGCGGCAACGATGTGCTGGTCGGTGCGCTGTACTGTGCGCCGGTCTCGGCGGATGCCACCTGCGGCGTGATCTTCTTCAACAACGCTGGCTACCTCGGCATGTGCGGCCACGGCACCATCGGCCTGGTCAACTCGCTGCAGTACCTGGGCCTGATCGAGCCGGGCGTGCACAAGATCGACACCCCGGTGGGGCCGGTCAGCGCCACCCTGCACGAGGATGGCCGGGTCACCGTGGGCAACGTGCCGTCGTACCGCTACCGCCAGCAGGTCGAGGTCGCAGTGCCGGGCTACGGCAGCTTCCTCGGCGATATCGCCTGGGGCGGCAACTGGTTCTTCCTGGTTTCCGAGCACGGCCAGGACCTGCGCCTGGACAACGTCGAGCGCCTCACCGACCTGACCTGGAAGATGCTCCGCGCCCTTGAGGAGCAAGGCATCAGCGGTGAAGGCGGCGCGCCGATCGACCATATCGAACTGTTCGCCGACGACGCCGTGGCCGACAGCCGCAACTTCGTCATGTGCCCGGGCAAGGCCTACGACCGCTCGCCCTGCGGCACGGGCACCAGCGCCAAGCTGGCCTGCCTGGCCGCCGACGGCAAGCTCGCCGCCGGGCAGACCTGGGTCCAGGCGAGCATCACCGGCAGCCGCTTCGAAGGCCGCTACGAACAGGACGGCGAGCGGATTCGCCCGTTCATTACCGGACAAGCCTTCATGACCGCCGACAGCACGCTGCTGATCGATGACGCGGATGCGTTTGCCTGGGGCATTTGAGTTGCCCTTGAGCCCGCTATCGCTGGCAACGCCAGCTCCCACAAGGACCGTGGATACCGGACTCATACCTTTCCAGACCGAACACGCAGAACCCTGTGGGAGCTGGCATTGCCAGCGATGAGGCACTCAAGCCCACCACCTAACTGAAAACCCAAAGGAACAGAACCATGACCAGCAACATCTTCACCGGCACCATCCCCGCCCTGATGACCCCTTGCACCACCGAGCGCAAGCCTGATTTCGACGCCCTGGTCCGCAAGGGCAAGGAACTGATCGAGACCGGCATGAGCGCCGTGGTCTACTGCGGCTCGATGGGCGACTGGCCGCTGCTGACCGAGGCCGAGCGCCAGGAAGGCGTGGCCCGCCTGGTCGCCGCCGGCGTGCCGACCATCGTCGGCACCGGTGCGGTCAACAGCCGCGAAGCCGTGTCCCACGCCGCCCACGCCGCCAAGGTCGGCGCCCATGGCCTGATGGTCATTCCTCGCGTGCTGTCCCGCGGTGCCTCGCCGGCCGCCCAGGAAGCCCACTTCGCCGCCATCCTCGAAGCCGCGCCGAACCTGCCGGCGGTGATCTACAACAGTCCCTACTACGGCTTCGCCACCCGCGCCGAGCTGTTCTTCAAGCTGCGCCGCAAGTACGCCAACCTGATCGGCTTCAAGGAGTTCGGCGGTGCCGCCGACATGCGCTACGCCGCCGAGCACATCACCTCCCAGGATGAAAGCGTGATCCTGATGGCCGGTGTCGATACCCAGGTGGTCCACGGCTTCGTCAACTGTGGTGCCACCGGCGCCATCACCGGTATCGGCAACGCCTTGCCGCGGGAAGTCCTGCTGCTGGTGGAACTGAGCAAGCAGGCCGCCAAGGGCGACGCCGCCGCCCGCAGCCGTGCGCTGGAACTGTCCGAGGCCCTGCAGGTGCTGTCGTCCTTCGACGAAGGCTGCGACCTGGTGCTCTATTACAAGTACCTGATGGTCCTCAACGGCGACCTCGAATACACCCTGCACTTCAACGAAACCGACGTGCTCAGCGACGCCCAGCGCAACTACGCGCAGACCCAGTACAACCTGTTCCGCCAGTGGTTCGCCAACTGGTCGAGCGCGCACAACCTGGTCTGACCCATCCCGCTCTACCGGTGGCGCCGTCCTGCTGTCGCGCCACCGGCTTTCGAATTCTTTCCTGGAGGCGCCATGACCCTGACAGGCAGCATGCTCATCGGCCAGCAAGCCATCGCTGGCAGCCGCGAAGCGATCCGCGCGGTCGACCCGAGCACCAACCAAGCACTGGATCCGGTCTATCCGGGCGGCACCCTCGAACACGTGGAGCAGGCCTGCGCCCTGGCCTGGGCGGCCTTCGACAGCTTCCGCGAGACGTCGCTGGAAGCCCGCGCGACCTTTCTTGAAACCATCGCCGAACAGATCGAAGCCCTCGGCGACGTGCTGATCGACCGCGCCGTGGCCGAAAGCGGCCTGCCTCGCCCGCGCATCATCGGCGAACGCGGGCGCACCTGCGGCCAACTGCGGACCTTCGCCCGCACCGTGCGCGCCGGTGAATGGCTCGACGTGCGCGTCGACCCCGCCCAGCCACAACGCCAGCCCCTGCCCCGCGCCGACCTGCGCCAGCGGCAGATTCCCCTGGGCCCGGTGGCGGTGTTCGGCGCCAGCAACTTCCCCCTGGCCTTCTCCGTCGCTGGCAGCGATACCGCTTCGGCCCTGGCCGCCGGCTGCCCGGTGGTGGTCAAGGCCCACGGCGCCCACCCCGGCACCAGCGAGCTGGTCGGCCAGGCCGTGGCCCGTGCGGTCAAGCAGTGCAACCTGGCGGAGGGGGTGTTCTCCCTGCTCTATGGCTCCGGCCGCGAAGTGGGCATCGCCCTGGTCTGCGACGAGCGGATCAAGGCGGTCGGTTTCACCGGATCGCGCAGTGGCGGCATCGCCTTGTGCCAGGCCGCCCAGGCCCGGCCCGAGCCGATCCCGGTGTATGCCGAGATGAGCTCGATCAACCCGGTATTCCTCTTCCCGGCAGCCTTGCAGGCCCGCGGCGAAGCGCTGGCGCAAGGCTTCGTCGCCTCGCTGAACCAGGGCGCCGGGCAGTTCTGCACCAACCCCGGCCTGGTTATCGCCCGCCAAGGGCCGGACCTCGACCACTTTATCGCCAGCGCCGCCCAGCACATCTGGCAAAGCCCGGCGCAGACCATGCTCACCCCCGGTATCTACAGCGCCTACCGCAACGGCATCGAGGCCCTCGGCGCCAATCCCCGTGCCGACACCGCTGCCGCCGGCAAGGCCGGTGACGGTCCGAACCAATGCCAGACCCACCTGTTCGTCACCAGCGCGCGGGACTTCCTCGACGACCCGAGCCTGCAGGCCGAAGTATTCGGTTCGGCCTCGCTGGTGGTGACCTGCAGCGACGACGCACAGGTCCGCCAGGTTGCCGAACACCTGGAAGGCCAACTGACCGCCACCCTGCACCTGGACGACGCCGACCTCGACCAGGCCCGCGCCCTGCTGCCAGTGCTGGAACGCAAGGCCGGGCGCCTGCTGGTCAATGGCTGGCCGACCGGCGTGGAAGTCTGCGACGCCATGGTCCATGGCGGCCCGTTCCCGGCCACCTCCGACCCGCGCGGCACCTCGGTGGGCACTGCGGCGATCCAGCGTTTCCTGCGTCCGGTGTGCTACCAGGACTTCCCCGACAGCCTGCTGCCGGTCGCCCTGCAACACGGCAACCCGCTGCATCTGCGGCGGTTGCTCGATGGTCAGCGGGAAGCGTGAAGCATGACCACGACCTTTACCTCCAGTGACCTGGACATCGCCGTGATCGGCGCCGGTATCGTCGGCGTCGCCTGCGCGCTGCAACTGGCGCGGCAGGGGCAGCGGGTAGTGCTGGTGGATCGCCAGGCGCCCGGGATGGGCGCATCGTTCGGCAATGCCGGGCACCTGGCCACCGAGCAGGTCTTCCCCATCGCCGACCTGTCGATTCTCAAGCGCTTGCCGGCGATGCTGCTGGACCCCATGGGGCCGCTGCGCCTGGACTGGAAATACCTGCCCCGGGCGATGCCCTGGTTCGTCCACCTGCTGCTCAACCTGCGAGCGTCACCGTTTCGCCGCAGCGTGGCCGGGATTCGCGCGCTCAACGAGGCCAGCCTGGGTGCCTGGCGGCGCCTGCTCGGCTCCGTCCAGCGCAGTGACATGCTGCGCGAGGACGGCTCGCTGCTGGTCTTCGAAAAGCCGCAATCCCGGGCCGCCATCGACGCGCTGCAAGCCCGCATGCGCGCGCAGAACGTGCCCGTCCAGCTGTGGCAGGCCGATGCCGTGCGCAACGCCGCGCCGCAGTTGAGCGAGCATGTCCAGGGCGGCTTGTTCTTCCCCGCCACCGGACACTTTCTCGATCCCCATGTGGCGCTGACGGCGCTGTACGAGTCGGCTGTTGCGGCCGGCGTTCGCTTCGTTCAGCGCGAGGTTCGGGATGCGCGCTTGCAGGCCGATGGCATCACCCTGCTCAGCGACCAGGGCGAACTGACCGTGCCCCGGGTGCTGATCGCCTGTGGCGCGCACTCAGCCCGGCTCACCGCAGCGCTGACCGGCAAGCGGGTACCGCTGGACACCGAGCGCGGCTATCACCTGATGCTGCCCCATGAACACCAGCGCCTGCCGTTCGCCGTCACCTCGCTGGAGCGCAAGTTCATCATGACCCCGATGTCCGGCGGCCTGCGCCTGGCCGGTACGGTGGAGTTCGCCGGGCTGGAACGGCCTGCCAACATGGCTCGGGCCTGGCAGTTGCAGAAGCTCGCCCAAGGCTTGTTCAAACAGCCACTGGACGCCCGCGAAGCCACGCCATGGATGGGCTTCCGGCCATCGTTGCCGGACTCGCTGCCGGTGATCGACCGGGTCTGCGACGGGCGCGTGCTGCTGGCCTTCGGGCACCAGCATCTGGGGTTGACCCAGGCGGCGGTGACGGCGGAGATGGTGGGTGGGTTGATGGGAGGTGAGGTGGAGGGGTTGCCGGACTTCGCGGCCTATCGGCTGGACAGGTTCTAAGGTGTCCCTGAGGGACTCATCGCTGGCAATGCCAGCTCCCACAAGTTGTGTGCCTGGCCTGAGTTCTGTGGTCGGCCGGGATCCTTGTGGGAGCCGGCGTTGCCGGCGATGAGGCCAATGAAAACGATAGAGATCCTTTGCCGGACTCAGTGCATCGAATCCACCAGCACCTCCTCCCCCAACCCGCCATTCACCGGCAGCGGCAGGTTGGTCGAGTTGCTCGCCCGCATCACCCGCACCGGCCTTGCCCCCGCCTCCCTGGCCGAGCTGATGTCGCTGTCGGAATCGCCGTAATACACCCGCAACCCCAGCTCGCGAATGAACCGCGCCTTGTCCGGCCCCGAGGTAAACACCACCGGTTGCATGTCGCGGATGGCAAAAGTCTGCTGCAGGATCGCGGTCAACTGCTCGCCCTCGGTCCGCGGCCGCGCGGTGATGAAATACACGGTGTCCCCGCGCCGCTGATGCTCGGCAATCAACGCCCGCGCCACCTCCTTGGGAATCGAATAGCGATCGCAACCGCCATTGGTTTCCGCCCAGAACGCCATGTTCTTCAGGTAGGCAGTGCTGCCCGGCGAATACTTCTGCTGGCCCTCGTAGAAGCACGGACTGGAGTAGAGCACGGTGTCGTCGATATCGAAGCCCACCGCCATCGGTGCCTCCTTCGCCAAGGACGCAGACAGTTGCTCGACGCTGATCCAATGCACCTCGGGCTGCTGCGCCGGGCGCGAACAGCCCAGCAGGGAGACAGCCAATACGGCGGCCAGGGTGTAACGGGAAATACCCACGGGAACCTCGCAGACAGATAGACGGAGCCATGTCACCGGCACGGCGAACTTTCATACCTGACAGCAATGTCAATTATGTTTCAGTCCCTGACCACCCTGTCAGCTTGTGACGGAATCCCGTATTTATCGAATCAAGACCCAAACTAGCCAAATAGAGAATCTGGCATTTCGCCACTTCATGAAATTGTAACGTCAGGTCTCTAGGTTGTTCCTGACATCAGTGACAGCTTTCGGAAATTCCGTAACGGGCTCTCACAACTCAGGAAACGTGGGAGAGCCACCGCAATGCGCAGTTGGGAAGAACCGAAAAAGAAACGCCTGCACATCGAGATCATCCCGATGATCGACGTGATGATGTTCCTGCTGGTGTTCTTCGTGCTGATCAGCCTGAACGTGATTCCGGCCCTGGGTATCAAGACCCAGTTGCCCGGCGCCGCCCATGCCCAGCAGTTGAAACCGCAGAACAAGGCGGTGATTACCCTGGGCCTGGACCAACGCCTGCAACTGGACGGCCAGGACCTCCACGAGGACGAGCTGGTGCGCCAGTTGAAGGCGCTGGAGAACAGCAGCGAGAAGCTGGTGATCATCCTCAACAGCGACCAGGACGTGGAAGTGGGCCGGCTCGTGGCAGTGATGGATCTGCTCAAGAGCAACGGCTTCGCCTCCGTCTCCATCGCCACGCGCAAGTTGTAAGTCATGTCGGCCCTGTTCAAATCGCGAAAAGCCCTCGCGTGCCTGCCGGCGATCTGTTTGTTGGTGGTGGCGGTCCAGAGCGCCTTGAAGGCGGACCTGAAGATCACCCCGAAATATGACGAAAGCACGGTCGAGGTGGCCTTGATCGATCCGGCCGAGCTACTGCCGGAACCACCGCCACCACCACCGCCGCCACCTGAACCCGAACCGGAGCCGGAACCCCTGCCGGAGCCGGACCCGGAACCCGTGGTCGAGTTGCCGGAACCGCCGCCCAAGCCAAAGCCCAAACCGCCTGAGCCGAAGCCGCAACCACCGAAACCGAAACCACAGGTCGCAGCAAAACCGGCGCCTACCCCAGCGCCGCCCCAGCCGGTCACCCCACCGGCACCGAGCAAACCGGCCCCGGCGCCGGTTGCCGCCAAACCCGCACCGCCACCACCCCCGGCGGCCCCCGCGGTCAACGTGGCCGCACTGGAAAACAGCTACATCGCTGCCCTGCATGCGGAGCTGGAGAAGTACAAGCAATACCCGCGAGGCCGCGAGGCATCGCTGCAACGCCCGGAAGGCAGTGTCGTGGTCTGGCTGCTGATCGACCGGGGAGGACGCGTGCTCGACTCAGGGATCGAGAAGAAGGCCGCCAGCATGCTGCTGAACAAGGCTGCGCAAACCAGCCTGCGCCGGATCGAGCAGGTAAGACCCTTTCCCGAAGCGGTTTTCGCGGGCAAGGACAAGTACCGATTCATCGCGACGCTTGTTTACAACATAGAAAACTAGGTTCCACCACAGTTGCCCGCCGACGCCCCGCCCCTGGCGTCGCGTGGGCGGCTGCCCGGAAGAAACCTGAAACCTGTCTTCAACACAAACCTGGATTACTTAGTTAGGGAGGGAAGCTCGGTGAAACTCGATCGGCTGTTCGTCATGATGTTGGCTGTGGGTTGCGGCGGCTGGACCGCTGCGGCGCTGGCAGAAGATTCCGTGGATATCGGTCACGTCAATGTGACCGGCCAGACCGTCGGCAATGGCCAGATGGTCCAGGAAGAAGCCCCCAAGTCGCGCTCCACCGTGACCAAGGAAGCCCTGGAAAAAATGACGCCGACCGGCAACGGTGTCGACAAGCTGAAGTACACCCCCGGCATCAACGTCTCCAGTGACGACAGCACCGGTCTGTCCGGCTTCAACTTCACCATGCGCGGCATGAACTCCGACCAGATCGGCATGACCATGGACGGCGTCCCGATCAACGACTCGGGCAACTACGCCGTGTACCCCAACCTGCTGGGCGATCCGGAAAACCTCCAGGAAGTCTTCGTCACCCAGGGCTCGTCCGAACTGGACGCCCCGCATATCGGCTCCAGCGGCGGCAACATCGGCCTGGTGTCGATGGCGCCGACCAAGGACGCCGGGGTGTTCTTCAAGCAGACCGTGGGCAGCAACAACCTGACCAAGACCTTCGTGCGCCTCAACACCGGCGAATACAACGGCCTGAGCAACTACATTTCCGCGTCCAAGACCAACAGCGACAAGTGGAAAGGCAAGGGCGACCTGGATGCCGAGAAATTCGAACTGAACAGCCTGTTCAAGTTCGGCGAAGGCAACTCGATCAACGGCATCATCAAGTACCACAAGCAGGAGAACTACAACTACGTCTCGCCAAGCCTGGCGCAGTACAAGTCGGATCACGACTACGACTTCCCCAACGAGCCGACCTACAACCCGACCACCGGCAAGCTGACCACCGCCAGCTGGCGCACCAGCATCAACCCGTTCGAAACCCTGACCGCCTCGGTGACCAGCCGCTGGCAACTGCGCGACGACCTGCAACTGACCGTCGCCCCGTATTACTACTGGGCCAACGGCGGCAGCTACCGGGCCTTCGGCTCGCCGGCCACCCTCACCCGCACCACCAACAGCTCCGGCAACTACGACCTGAGCAACCTGAACACCACCGCTCAGTACAACGCCGACGGCAATCCGGTCAGTGGCCGCTACTACCGTCCGTCCTGGACCGAGACCTGGCGTCCGGGGATCAACACCAAACTGAGCTGGGCGTTCAACGACGAGCACACCATCGACGTCGGCTACTGGTACGAGCGCGCCCGCCAGCGCCAGACCCAGCCCTTCGTCACCCTCAAGCCCGATGGCAGCCCGACCGATATCTGGGCCGACTACGAAGGCTCCAACCAGGCCCGCGACGCCAATGGCAACGTGATTCAAGGCCGTAACTACTTCACCATCACCCCGGTGCACAAGCTGTTCGTCCAGGACACCTGGAGCGCCACGCCCGACCTGACCCTGACCGCCGGCGTCGCCTACGAGCACTCGGCCCGCGACGGCGACATGAAGGCCAGCCTCTACGACACCCCGGAGAAGCGCGACAAGACCTACCGCGAGTTCCTCCCCAGCTTCAGCGCGCGCTACCAGGTCAACGAAGAGAACCAGGCGTTCTACAACATCACCCGCAACATGCGCACGCCGCCGAACTACGTGCTCTACAACACCGCCGACTCGATCAGCCTCAAGCCCGAGCTGAGCTGGAACCAGGAACTCGGCTGGCGCTACGCGACCGACGAGATGGCCCTGTCGGCCACCCTGTTCTACCTGCAGTTCAAGGACCGCCAGGTCTCCAGCCGTGACGAAGTCACCGGCGACTACCTGATGCTCAACGTCGGCAAGGTCGAGAACCGTGGTGTCGAGCTGGAGTTCAGCGGCCTGCTGCCGCACAACTTCAACTACTACGCCTCGTACACCTACACCGAAGCCGAGCAGCAGAACGACACGCTCTACTACGGCGTCTACGTGCCGACCAAGGGCAAGCAGATCGCCGGCGTGCCGAAGAACATGTTCAACATCAGCCTGGGCTACGACGACGGACGCTTCTACGGCAACGTCATCGGCAAGTTCGTCGACAACCAGTTCGGCGACCTGACCAACGACCAGAGCATCCCGCACTACACCACCGTGGACATGAACGTCGGCTACCGCTTGCCGGTGAACAAGAACTACATGAAGGACGCCACCATCCGCCTGTCGCTGAACAACGTGTTCAACCGCGAGTACCTGTCGGGCGTGCAGACCACCGTCTTCAACTCGGTGCGCTACAACGGCACCGGCTCGTCCTACGCCGGTGCGCAGACGCCGTACTACACCATCGGCGAAGAGCAGACCGTCGCGCTGTCCGTGGAAGCCAACTTCTAACCCCATCCCGGGACTGGCCTTCGCGCCGGTCCCGGCCTTTTCGCTCGACCGAGGCAACCCGCCATGAACATGGACCTGCTCCACGACATCACCTTCTACATCATGTACGGCGCCGCCGCCCTGGCCGCCTTCGTGGTGGTGGAACGCGGCATCTTCTTCGCCTACAACCTGCGCAAGGCCCGCGGCCTGGAAAACGCGCTGCACAAGAAAGTGCGCCACTTCGACGAACTGCCCGCCGAACTGCGCCAGCGCGACAGCCTGCCCCTGGAGCTGCTGCGCCAGCTGTTCGAAGGCCGTGGCCAGGTGCATTCGCACAACGAGCTGGAGGACCTCGGCCAGGCCATCTACATCTCCATGCGCGGCAAGCTCAACCACAGCCTGTGGATCCTCGAGGCGGTGGTCGCCGGCGCGCCGCTGCTCGGCCTGCTGGGCACCATCCTCGGCATCATCGACACCTTCAAGGCCCTCGCCGAAGCCGGCGTTTCCGACCCGGGCGAAGTCTCCCGCGGCATCGGTACCGCGCTCTACGCCACCGCCCTGGGCATCGCCATCGCCCTGGTCGGCCTGGTGTTCAACAACCACCTGCAAGACCGCCTGGAACTGATCAACGACCACCTGAAGATGCTGCTCCTGCGCGCCGGCATGGGCACGCCGTTCGCCAGCAAGCCGGTCGTCGCCACCACCTCCACCCTGCAAACTGCCTGACCGGTCGGAGTAGTCCATGTCGTCTCTCGCTCCACGTCGCTTGTCCTTGCTGCTGGCCGCCATGCTCCTGGCCAGCGGCTGCCAGAAAGCCGCCGAGCCGGTGCAGGTCACGGTCGCCGCGCTCAACGATTTCCACGGCAACCTGCTGGCCAGCCCCTTCCAGTACCCGGATGCCAATGCCCCGGATGGTCAGGTCAAACTCAAGGCCGGTGGCCTCGGTGCGCTCAGCGGTGCCCTGGCCGAGCTACGCAAGGAAGACCCGCAACTGCTGCTGATCGGCGCAGGCGACATGGTCGGCGGCAGTCCGCCGATTTCCTCGATGTGGGCCGACGAGCCGAGCCTCAAGGCCCTCGACCTGCTCGGTCTGAAATTCTCCGTGGTCGGCAACCATGAGCTGGACCACGGCAAGGGCGAGCTGCTGCGCCAGATCGATGGCGGCTGCCAGTCCGACCGTGCCGACAAGGCCTGCCAGTTCGACAAGGCGTTCAAGGGCGCCGGCTTCCCCTACATTTCCGCCAACCTGATCGACAAGCAGAGCGGCAAGCCGCTGTTCGCCGGCTACCGCATCGAGCAGGCCCACGGCGCGAAGATCGCCTTCGTCGGCAGCACCCTGCGCACCGTCGCCAACTATGTCAGTGCGAAAAGCATGGGCGACCTCTATACCGTCGACGAGGCCGAGGCGATCAACGCCCTGCTGCCTGAGCTGCGCGCGCAGAAGGTCGACGCCATCGTCGCCGTGATCCACCAGGGCGGCGCCACCCCGGAGCGCTTCGACCAGCAGGACTGCAGCCAGCTCAGCGGCGACGTGGTGGAAGTCGCCAAACGCCTCGACCCGCAGATCAAGGTGGTGGTCACCGCCCATACCCACGAAGGCTATCTGTGCCGCCTCGGCGACAAGCTGGTGACCCAGGGCGCCTCCTTCGGCCGCCTGCTGACCCGCCTGACCCTGACCGTCGACACCGACAAACACCAGTTGCTCGACGTCAAGGCCAGCAACCTGGTGATCGACGCCCAGCGCTACAGCGCCAGCGCCGAAGTCGCCCCGCTGCTGGCCGACGTGCAAAGCCGCAGCCAGGCCTTGCTGGGCAAACCGATCGCCCGCCTCGCCGCCCGCGAAGTGCTGCGCGCCACCAACGAGGCCGGCGAATCGGCCATGGGCGACCTGATCGCCGACTCGCAACTGGCCGCCACCCGCGCCCTCGGCGCCCAGGTCGCGTTGATGAACCAGGGCGGCATGCGCATGGACATCACCCTCGACCAAGGCCAGGAGCAGGTGAACTACGGCCAGGTCGCCACGGTGCAGCCGTTCAACAACAGCCTGACCCTGCTGACCCTGAGCGGCGCGCAACTGCGCGAACTGCTGGAGCAGCAATGGCAGGACGGCGGCATGGGCTTCTACCCGCTGCAACCCTCGTCCTCGCTGACCTACCGCTTCGACGACAGCCGTCCGAAAGGCCAGCGCGTGCTCGCCGACAGCTTGATGGTCGACGGCCAATTGGTGCAGCCCGAGCAGGACTACCGCATCGTCATGAACAGCTTCCTCGCCGAGGGCGGCGACAACTTCACGGTGCTCAAGCAGGCCCGCGACCGCCTCGATACCGGGATCAATGACCTCGAATCGATGATCGCCTGGCTCCAGGAACGCGACCGTGCCGGCCAGCCGGTGGGCTTCGCCGAGGCGCAACAGCGCATCCGGAAAGTCTCCAGCGAGGTGGCCACCAATGCCCCCTGAAGACTGGCAAGCCCTGCACGACCGCCTTCTGCCGGAGGCCATCGCCGCCGCCGCCAGCGCCTGGTGCCCGCACTCGGAATTTCCCGTGGGCGCCGCCCTGCTGACCGCTGACGAGCGGGTGATCCGCGGCTGCAACGTGGAGAACGTGTCCTACGGCCTGACCAACTGCGCCGAGCGCAGCGCCCTGTTCAGCGCCGTCAGCCAGGGCCTCGCCCCCGGCAGCTTCAAGGCCATGTTGGTGTACGCGCCCAAGGTGCCGGTGATCTCGCCGTGCGGCGCCTGCCGCCAGGTGATGCTGGAGCTGCTGGCGCTCGACTGTCCGGTGATCTGCGTTGGCCATGATGCCGACGCCACCCGCCACTGGACCGTCGGCAAATTGCTGCCCGGCGCCTTCTGCCAGTTCTGATGCCAACCGCCCGACCGGCCGCAGATGCCGGCGGGCCTGACTGATCTTTCCGGGGAATCATCGATGGGCTTCATCGGTATCGTGGTGTTGTTGCTGTTGGCGGTGGCGTTGTCGAGCAACCGCAAGGCCATTCGTTTGCGTACCGTCGTCGCGGCCTTTGCCGTGCAGGCCGGGCTGGGCGCCTTCGCCCTCTACGTGCCCTGGGGGCAAAGCAGCCTGACCAGCATTTCCGACTCGGTCGGCTCGTTGCAGGGCTACGCCAACCAGGGCATCGACTTCATCTTCGGCGGCCTGAGCAGCGGCCGGATGTTCGAGATGTTCGGCAACGGCGGCTTCGTCTTCGCCATCCGCGTGCTGCCGCTGATCGTGTTCTTCAGCAGCTTTATCGCCGTGCTCTATTACCTGGGGATCATGAACCTGGTGATCCGCGTGATCGGCGGCGGCCTGCAGCGCCTGCTGGGCACCAGCCGCACCGAGGCGATGTCGGCCACGGCGAACATCTTCGTCGGCCAGACCGAAGCACCGATGGTCATCCGCCCGTTCGTCCGCCGCCTGACCCGCTCCGAGCTGTTCGCAGTGATGGCCGGCGGCATGGCCTCGGTGGCCGGCTCGGTGCTCATCGGCTATGCGGCCCTCGGTGTCGAGCTGAAATACCTGATCGCCGCCAGCTTCATGGCCGCCCCCGGCGGGCTGCTGATGGCCAAGCTGATGGAGCCGGAAACCCAGAAACCCAACGACGACCCGGACGACCCGGACGACCTGCCCGAAGACCACGCCAGCAAGCCGGCCAATGTCATCGACGCCGCCGCCCTCGGCGCCTCCGCCGGCTTGCACCTGGCGCTCAACGTCGGCGCCATGCTGCTGACCTTCATCGCCCTGATCGCCCTGCTCAACGGCCTGCTTGGCTGGACCGGCGGCTGGTTCGGCCTGCCGCAACTCAACCTGCAATCGATCCTCGGTTATCTGCTGGCTCCGCTAGCCTTCGTATTGGGGGTGCCCTGGAGCGAGGCGATGACCGCAGGCGGCTTGATCGGCCAGAAACTGGTGCTCAACGAGTTCGTCGCCTATGTCGATTTCGCCGGCTACCTCGACCCGGTGCAGGCCGCGAGCAAAGGCGTGACCGTGCTCTCGGCGCCAACCCAGGCGATCGTCACCTTCGCCCTGTGCGGCTTCGCCAACCTGTCCTCCATCGGCATCCAGCTCGGCGGCCTGGGGGTGATGGCGCCGGAGCGCCGTGCCGATATCGCCCGCCTCGGGCTCAAGGCAGTGGTGGCGGGCACCCTGTCGAACCTGATGAGCGCAGCGCTGGCCGGGGTATTCCTGACGCTATGAACATGAATCCACTGAATTCGCGTGAAGCCGAAATGATCGACCAACAAGCAACAACCGCGCGCAAGCTGATTGCGCTACTGGACCTGACTTCCCTGAATGACGATGACACCGATGCGCGCATCGTCGACCTCTGCCAGCGGGCCATGACCCCGGTCGGCGCGGTGGCGGCGGTGTGCGTCTATCCGCGCTTCGTCAGCCTGGCCCGGCAGACCCTCGATGACCTCGGCGGGCAGACCGTGGCAGTCGCCACCGTGGTCAACTTCCCGGCCGGTAACGCGCCCCTCGACGAGGTGCTGGAGCAGACCCGCCAGGCCCTGGCCGATGGCGCCGACGAGATCGACGTGGTCTACCCCTACCGCGCCCTGCTGGCCGGCGATGCCGACAGCGGCTTCGCCCTGGTCCGCGCCTGCAAGGCCCTGTGCGCCGACCGTGCATTGCTCAAGGTGATCCTCGAAACCGGCGAGCTGGCCGACCCGGCGCTGATCCGCCAGGCCAGCCTGGATGCCATCGAAGCCGGTGCCGATTTCATCAAGACCAGCACCGGCAAGGTGGCGGTCAATGCCACCGCCGAGGCGGCACAGATCATGCTCGAATGCATCGCCTCCAGCGGCATGAACGTCGGCCTGAAACCGGCCGGCGGCATGAAGACCCTGGCCGATGCGCGGGTCTACCTGGAGCTGGCCGAACAGCTCAACGGCGCGCAATGGATCTCGCCACGGCACCTGCGTCTCGGCGCCTCCAGCCTGCTCGGCGACCTGCTGCGCCACGCCGGCGTCGACAGTGCGCGCACTGACGGAGGGGCTTACTGATGGCCTGGCTCCCGCAGGAAGTGATTCGCCGCAAACGCGACGGCCTGGTGCTCGACGCCGCCGATATCCGCCGCTTCGTCAGCGGCATCACCGACTTCAGCATCAGCGAAGGCCAGGCCGCCGCCTTCGCCATGGCCGTGCTGCTCAAGGGCCTGACGGTCGACGAGCGCATCGCCCTGGCCACCGCCATGCGCGACTCCGGTCGGGTGCTGAGCTGGAACCTGCCCGGCCCGGTGGTCGACAAGCACTCCACCGGCGGCATCGGCGACCTGGTCAGCCTGCCCCTGGCGCCGCTGCTGGCAGCCTGCGGCTGCTATGTGCCGATGATCTCCGGACGCGGCCTAGGCCATACCGGCGGCACCCTCGACAAGCTCGACAGCATCCCCGGCTACGACAGCCAGCCGAGCATGCCGAAGTTGCGTGAGGTGGTGGCCAGCGTCGGCTGCGCCATCATCGGCCAGACCAACGACCTGGCCCCGGCGGACAAGCGCCTGTACGCCATCCGCGATGTCACCGGCACGGTGGAATCCATCGACCTGATCATCGCCTCGATCCTCAGCAAGAAACTGGCAGCGGGGCTGGATGTGCTGCTGATCGACGTCAAGGTCGGCAACGGCGCGTTCATGGCCCAGGCCAGCGATGCGGCGGCCCTGGCCGAGAGCATCGTTGCCGTGGCCAATGGCGCCGGCGTACGCACCCGGGCGCTGATCACCGATATGAGCCAGCCGCTGGCGCGCTCGGCGGGCAATGCCCTGGAAGTCGAGGAAGCCATCGCCCTGCTGCGCGGTGAAGTGCGCAGCCAACGGCTGTGGGACGTGACCCTGGCGCTGGCCGAGCAGACCTTGCTCTGCGCCGGCCTCGCCAGCAGTGCCGAACTGGCTCGGGAACAACTGCTCGCGGCATGGAAAAGCGGCGCCGCATTGCAGCGCTTCGCGCGCATGGTCGAGGCGCTCGGTGGCCCGGCCGACCTGGTCGAGCGCCCGGAACACCATCTGCCCGCCGCCCCGGTGGTTGTCCCGGTACCGGCGCCGCAGGCCGGCATCGTGCAGCGCATCGACACCCGCGCCATCGGCCTGGCGGTGGTCAGCCTCGGTGGCGGGCGCAGCAACCCGCAGGATCCGATCGACCCGTCGGTGGGCCTGAGCCAGCTGTGCTTCCCCGGCGAAGCGGTGGGCCCCAACCATCCTCTGGCAATGGTGCATGCCCGCGACCTGGAACAGGCCGAGCGCGCCGTCGCCGCAGTGCAGGCCGCCTACAGCATCGCCACCCTGCCCTATGAAGCGCCGGCACTGATTTCCGGCCTGTGCCTGGAGCCGTCATGAAACGTGCACTGCTGCTGGTCCTCGACTCCTTCGGCATCGGTGCCAGCGCCGATGCTCCACGCTTCGGCGATGCCGGGGCCAATACCCTGCTGCATATCGCCGAGGCCCGGGCGCGGAATGGCCAGCCGTTGCACTTGCCCAACCTGGCCCGGCTCGGGCTCGGCCATGCGGCGGCGCTCAGCGGCGGCAGTTTCCCGCCGGGGTTCAGCGCCGATACCGTGGTCGACGGGGCCTGGGGCTATGCCCGGGAACTGTCCAGCGGCAAGGACACGCCCTCCGGCCATTGGGAGATGGCCGGGGTACCGGTGCTGTTCGACTGGGGCTACTTCCCGGCGCTGGACAACAGCTTCCCACCGACCCTGCTCGAAGCGCTGATCGAACGCGGAAAGCTGCCAGGCATCCTCGGCAACTGCCACGCCTCGGGCACCACCATTCTTGAACAGCTGGGCGAGGAACATATCCGTAGCGGCAAGCCGATCCTCTACACCTCGGCCGACAGCGTGCTGCAGATCGCCGCCCACGAAGAGCACTTCGGCCTCGACCGCCTCTACGCCCTGTGCGAGCTGGCCCGGGAATTGTGCGATCCGTACAACATCGGCCGGGTCATCGCCCGGCCCTTCGTTGGTGAAGATGCAGCAAGCTTCCGCCGTACCGGCAACCGCCACGACTACTCGGTGCCGCCACCGGCACCGACCCTGCTCGACCGCCTGTGCGCCGCCGGCGGCCAGGTGTTCGCCGTGGGCAAGATCGGCGACATCTTCGCCCACCAGGGCATCAGCCGCCTGTACCCCGGCGACGGCAACGACGCGCTGTTCGACGCCACCTTGCAGGCCTTCGACGAGGCGCCGGACAACACCCTGGTGTTCAGCAACTTCGTCGACTTCGACATGCTCTACGGCCATCGCCGCGACAGCGCCGGCTACGCCGATGCCCTGGAAGCCTTCGACCGGCGCCTGCCCGAACTGCTGGCGCGGATGCAGCCCGACGACCTGCTGATCCTCGCCGCCGACCACGGCTGCGACCCCAGTGCACCGGGCAGCGACCACACCCGCGAACACATCCCGGTACTGGCCTGGGGCAACGGCGTGCGCGCCGGCAGCCTCGGCGCGCGGGACACCTTCGCCGATATCGGCCAGAGCCTGGCGGCCTTCTTCGCCCTGCCCGCCTGCACCCACGGCCGCTCGTTCCTCGATGGAGATCACTGAGATGCCCACACCCCATATCGCCGCCCAGCCGGGCGAGTTCGCCGACACCGTGCTGATGCCCGGCGACCCGCTGCGCGCCAGGATGATCGCCGACACCTACCTGGACGATGTGCGCCAGGTCAACGGGATCCGCAACATGCTCGGCTACACCGGCCTGTACCGCGACCAGCGCATCTCGGTGATGGGCTCGGGCATGGGCATTCCGTCCGTATCGATCTATGCCCACGAGCTGTTCAGCCAGTACGGCGTCGAGCGCATCGTCCGGGTCGGCAGTTGCGGTGCGGTGCAGCCGAAGGTCAAGGTCCGCGACCTGGTGATCGCCCTCGGCGCCAGCACCGATTCGGCGGTCAACCGCAAGCGCCTGAACGGCTTCGACTTCGCCGCCATCGCCGACTACCGCCTGCTGGAGCGGGTGGTGCGCAGCGCCGATGCGGCGGGCCAGGCGCTGCATGTGGGCAACGTGTTTTCCGCCGATCTGTTCTATGAGCCGGACCCAAGCCTGTTCGAACGCATGACCCGCATGGGCATCCTCGCCGTGGAAATGGAAGCCGCCGGGCTCTATGGCGTGGCTGCCGAACTGGGCAAGCAGGCTCTCACAGTGCTCACCGTCAGCGACCACATTCTCACTGGCGAGGCGCTCAGCGCCGAACAACGCCAGCTCGACTTCCACGACATGATGCGCCTGACCCTCGACGCGCTCTGCATCCCACCCAATTGAAGACCCAGGAGAACCTGCAAGTGACTGTTAGCAAATCCCTACGCAATGGCCTGGTGCTGCTCGCCGGCCTGTGGGCTGGCCAGGTGTTCGCCTGGGGCCAGCAAGGCACCGCGCTGGTCGGTGAACTGGCCCAGCGCCAACTGACCCCCGAGGCCAGGGCCGAAGCCCAGCGCCTGCTGGGCCTGATCAAGCAAAGCGACTTCGCCGTGGTCGCCAACTGGGCCGGCAAGCTCAACCAGAACCCGCAGACCCAGGCGCTCTGGGAGCAGACCAAGAACCAGCGCCTGGTCATCTACAAGGCCGACGACTGCACCTTCCAGTTGCCCCGCGACTGCCCCGGCGGCGCCTGCAGCGTTGCCGCCATCGAGCAGAACAGCAAGGCCCTGGCCGACCCCAAGGCACCGCAGCAGACCCGGCTGATGGCGTTGCTGTTCCTGATCCATCACGCCAGCGATGCCAGCTCGCCGCTGAACAACAGCTTCAAGGATGACAAGGGCGGCTACGACTTCCCGGTCAAGGCCGGCGGCAAGACCTACAACCTGCGCCAGGTGTGGGATGACTTCCTGCTGGGCCAGGCCAGGCTGGACGTCAAGGCCTATGCCGACAAGCTCCAGGCCAGCCTGCCCGCCGCCGATTCCGCCGACCCGGCGCAGTGGTCGCAGCAGGCCTGCCGCATCGTCCGCGACGACGGCATCTATCCGCAGAAGGCCGAGAAGAAGCGCAAGCTGCCGAGCCACCGCGCCCAGGGCGACGACGACGGTGGCGATATCGACTACGCGGCCAAGGCCATTGAATACAACCGCACCGGCAAGGAGTACAGCCGGGGCGACAAGCTGATGAATGAAAAGACCAAGGGCAGCGGCGACGGCATCGACGCCGGCTACATGAGCAGCTTCGTCCCGGTGGCCGAGCAGCAGGTGCAGCTGGCCTCGGTGCGCCTTGCCCAACTCCTCAACGCGGCGCTGGTCGCCGGCCGTCCCGCTTCCTGATTTGTCGAGCTCCCCACGACCTCGGGCCGGTGCGGTACCGCCGGCCATTTTTTTCGCCTGCCGATAGTGACCGACCATGAACTACCCACGTTTGCTGCCTTTGCTGCTTGCCCTCGGCCTGGCCGGCTGCGCCTCTGCACCGACACCGGAACAACAGCGCGTCTCGCTGATGACCTGGAACGTCGAGAACCTGTTCGACACCGTCCACGATGAAGGCAAGGAGGACTTCGCCTACCTGCCGCGCAGCGTCAAGCAGGCGCACCCGGAATACCTGGCGACCTGCGCGAAGATCAGCGTGCCGGCCTGGCGCGATGAGTGCGAGAACAACGACTGGACCGACGCCCGCCTCGACGAAAAACTCACCCGCCTGGCCGACGTGATCGGCCAGATCGACGAGGGCCGCGGCCCGGACATCCTGCTGCTGGAAGAAGTGGAAAACCGCAACGTGGTGGAAATGCTCAATGCCCGCCTGGGCAAGTCCGCGTACCAGACCCGCGTGCTGCTCGAAGGCTGGGACGAGCGCGGCATCGACACCGCCGTGCTCAGCCGCCTGCCGCAGTGGGGCGAGCCGGTCCTGCACCGGGTGCCGTACCGCAACGAAAACGGCGACAGCTCGGACAAGACCGGCAAGACCCGCGGCATCCTCGAAGTGCGCCTGCTCCTGCCCGGCGGGCAGAAGGCCGCGGTGTTCGCCGTGCACCTGCCGTCCGGCGGCGGCCCCGGCTACCTGCGGCGCCAGGCGGTGGACTACCTCGCCGAACTCAAGCACCAGTTGCCGGCCGACGTGCTGCCCATCGTCGGCGGCGATTTCAACATCAATGCCGGCGAGGAGCGCCAGCATCACTACATCGCCAACGGCCTGGCCAGCACCTGGAGCGTGTCGCACCTGATCGGCTGCAACGACTGCAAGGGCAGCTACTACTACCACCGCAACCGCGAGTGGTCGTTCTTCGACCTGCTGCTGTTCCCCAAGGAAATGACCAGCGTCGGCTTCAACGGCTGGAAGGTCGACCCGGCGAGCATCCGCCTGCCCCACGCCAGCCGCTACCAGGTGAACAAATGGGGTTCGCCGGCGCGCTTCGAGGCGGGCAACTACCCCGAGGGAGTCTCCGATCACTGGCCGATGTACGCGGAGATTCATCGCTGACAGAATTGTCCGACAATGCTGTGGCCCAAGCGCCCTCCCAAGGAATGCAATGACCAACCACAAGATCAATATCCGACGCAAAAACGTCGAAAAGATCCTGCTCGCGGCCGAGCAGGTGTTCGCCGAGCAGGGGCATGCGGGCACCTCGATGTCCGACATCGCCAAGCGCGCCGACCTGCCGCGCTCCAACCTGCACTACTACTTCACCACCAAGGACGAGCTGTACCGCGAGGTGCTGGTCAACCTGCTCAGCGTCTGGGAAAAGGAAGGCGCCTGCTTCGCCCACTTCGACGACCCGCGGGTGGTGCTGACCAGCTACGTGCGGGAAAAGATGACCCACTCGCGCACCCGGCCCCACGGCTCGAAGCTATGGGCCAACGAGATCATGCATGGCGCCCCGCTGTTCCGCGACATCCTCGACGAACACCTGTTTGCCGGAGCCAAGTTCAAGGAGAACAAGATCCGCCAATGGGTCGAGGAAAAGCGCATCAAGCCGATCGAGCCGTTCGCCCTGCTGTACATGATCTGGGCCTCGACCCAGCACTATGCGGATTTCGATTACCAGGTGCGGGCGTTGAACGGGCATGCGCCCTTGAGTGACGAGCAGTTCGAGGGGGCGGTGCAGACGATTACGGCGGTGGTGTTGCGGGGGATCGGGCTGGAGCCCTAAGGGTATTGGTTGCTCTCTCGGGCCTCATCGCCGGCAACGCCGGCTCCCACAGGTATCGCATGCACCGCAGAACCCTGTGGGAGCCGGCGTTGCCGGCGATGAGGCCCTCAAGAACACAGCAAACTAAACCGGCACCGCCTCCGCCGATTTCGACTGCGCAACCGCCAGCAACGCCTTGCAGATCTTCATGTTCAGGACAATGCCACTGAGCATGTGCTGGTGTTTCAGCGCGGCCGGCGAAGGCAGGTAAGTGATGCTGGTGAGGGCTCTGGCCAGATGTTCTTCGGCCTTGCAAATGGCTTCTTCAGGGGAAAGGCCGGGACCGACGCAGAGGACGGGAGGTGGATCGGGGACTAGCTTTTTCATGGTTTCTGTTCCTAGGTTTCAAGGATGCAAAACCACAATTCGCTGCTAAACGAATGGTGGCGACTGTACGCGGGTTAGCAGACCGAGCCCTAGGAACCAATACCCGGCGCACCCGAAGGTGCCCACACGCACAGCCGCCATAAGACGGTTGCAGGTGGTTCCTAAATAGGGCTTCGGACTGCTAATCCGGTCGTTGATTTGGCAACGACCGACGCAGACTAGGCACCCTTTCCAGGCCACGCAACCGAAAAGCGGGCCGCGGAGTATGCTTGGGAAATTGCCTACAAGAAAGTCGGAAATCGATGAAGTTAGCGGCTGATATGCAACATCTTGTTGACGTTTATGATCGCTGAAATTTCCTACGCATCGCTCAGAATCGCCCTGCTGACACCGCCCCATCCTCGCATTAATGATCCGCCCCCTCAGCAACTACGGAGGGTGTATGGCGAGACCATTGGCATGTCTTGGCGACAAAACGACTTACGGGAAGGTCCTATCAGCTACCGCCACTTGGTACGAGGGAGAGAGACCCATCGTCCAGACAGGCGATCTGGCCCGATGTGACAAGTGCGATGGGAGCTTCCCGATCGTTGGTACGGCCACCGACTGGTGCGAAGACCAGCCCTATGTAGCCACTGGTGACCGGGTCGCCTGCCGCTGCCCGGACCATGTGGTCTATGGCTCTACTACTCAGATCACCACCAGTCCGGCATCAGTCAGAACCACTGCGACCCAGGCAGCAACTCTTGCTGAGAAACCTGCCGCCAACGCGACACCCAGCACTCCGATCGGGACAGCAACAGCCGTTCCTACCCCAGTATTCACCCGATCCTGTCTCGGCACTACCAAAGACACCTGCTCTCCGGAACCCATTTCCAACTTCGGCAGAGTCGCAGTTATCGGGCCAACCACTCGCGAGACCGCAGCGGGAACAGCGCTTGCCGGTGTGTCGATCGGCCGAGTCGCTGGCAGTGGTCTGCTGGAAGGCCTCGGAGCATGGGCGGTACGCGCCGTTGGCGCGGCCACTTCCTCACTCACGAGTGCGGCCAACCCCCTGCTTTTGGCGCTATGGCCGTCCGATCTAGCCGACGGGACGCTCTACACCGAAGAACAACTCAGGCAGATGAGCCAAGCACTGACACGGGTGCGTTTCCAGTTTCGCCGGGATGCACAAGGCGTCACGCAGATCTACGGCTTCCAAACCTTCAGCCACTACGGTGGCGAGGACCGCGTACCGGTCAGGCGAGCGCATTGGAACGCCAACAAGAGCGCGATGGAAGCGCACCTCGACGGCCTGACGATTACCTGGACTCCCAACAACGGCCCGCTGGTAAGCGCACCTACCACTTATCCCGGCGCCCGGCCCGACCTACTGGACAACCTTTTTGTCCACCCCATTCCCAATGGGCGGGACAGCCAGATAACGACCTATCCAGGACAAGATACCGAGGACATCACCTGGCAGGACGTGATCCTTACATTCCCTGCGGACTCAGGCGTACCGCCGCTGTACTTGGTATTTGCCAAGCCAGCAGTCAGACCGTTGGAGGTGGGGCCATTTAATGATCTGAGTAGCCGGAGTCGCAACGATGGGCTCGATATCGACCATATTCCGTCTCAACGAGCACTGGAAGCTATGCTTGAACGCAATTTTCCAGACATGCTCAAGGTTGAAATTGATAGCTACTTACGGAGAGCACCCAGCATTGCAATCCCGGCAGATGTTCACCGCAAGTACAGCGAGACTTATGGCGGACGCAATACAAAATCCAAGAAGACACTAGACGCAGCCGACCTTAGAACCGCCGTAGACAGCAATTTCGACGCAAACAAAATCGGACTGCTTGAACAAGGATTCTCAGAGACTGATATCGAAATTGCTCGCGACCAATTACATACTTTGAGTGAAGAACAGGGGTGGTACTAATGGATGCCAAAACCATTGAGGAATGGATCAGAAATATTGGACAGTCCTACGACACTTTGGTCAGCAAGGGGCTAATATCCCAACCCCTGCAGGAGCTCTACAAAGGCCGTGACTGGCTCGATATCGAACCCGTTACAGGGTTGGAGCTTAGCTTTTGGGCCGAGACCAAACGCTTTGAGAGATTATTTATCAGCCTCATTTCGGTTGTAGATGGCGTATCTCCTTACAGAGGAGAACTACCTAAACCCTTGCTCCCTGAAATGACTCAATCTCAAGTGCGAGCCAGCTTTGGTGCGCCTATGGAGTCGAAAGGAGTTACCAAGCTACCCTTGAATAAAGTTTTGGGTGGATTCGACACTTATAAACTTGATCAAAACACCCACCCGAATATGAAAATATCCTTCCAGTACACTGCCTCCCTGCAAGTCAAAACACTTGTCTTTTCCTTGATTGACAGAGGTCATGACTGAAGGCTTGGCGATCTATCACGGGGAGGCTGTTGTGCTCGCCCCAATCCCGAGGCGTACCAACAAGGCGGTCAACCATGGCCCATGTTCATCTCTCGCTTGTCGGGGCGCCGAACCGCAGCGATGAGCATGGGTATCTACACATCTTCCGGTTTACACAAAGCTCCAGTGCGGTGCGGTTCAGGCAGGAGCTGCTTTAGCTGCGATGGACCGCGCTAGCGGTCCCATAACCATCCCCCACGAGCCCCTGATCAAGCCGCATCATGGATTCACAGTGCCCAGTCTGCCGCGTTTCTCCAGGCTCATTGGATAGACAGGATTTGGGACCGCTGCGCGGTCCATCGCAGCTAAAGCAGCTCCTACCCGGACCGCGTCGGCCTTCGCCAAAGATGTGTAGATACTCATGCAGCGATGGGCCCAGACCAGACAGCGCAAAACTTCCCATCGAAAAAAAAGATATACACTCCCCCGCACCAACAAAACTCATAAAGCCCCGCCCCCATGATGACCCTCCGCCAGATCCGCCATTTCATCGCGGTCGCCGAAACCGGTTCCATCTCCGCCGCCGCCCAGGCCGTGTTCATTTCCCAGTCGACCCTGACCCTGGCGATCCAGCAACTGGAACAGGAGATCGGCGTCAGCCTGTTCAACCGCCATGCCAAGGGCATGACCCTGACCCACCAGGGCCATCAGTTCCTGCGCCAGGCGCACCTGATCCTGGCCACCGTGGACAACGCCAAGCGCAGCCTGCAACAGAGCACCGACCAGGTCGCCGGGCAGTTGACCATCGGCGTGACCAGCCTGGTGGCCGGCTATTACCTGGCCGACCTGCTGACCCGCTTCCAGCGCGCCTACCCCAACGTGCAGATCCGCGTGACCGAGGACGAACGGCCTTATATCGAGCACCTGCTGGTAGCCGGGGAAATCGATGTGGGAGTGCTGATCCTGTCCAACCTGGAAGACCGCCTGGCGTTGCAGACCGAGGTGCTGACCCACTCGCCCCACCGCCTGTGGCTGCCGGCCCAGCACCCGCTGCTGGAGCGCGACAGCATCAGCCTGGCCGATGTGGCCAACGAGCCATTGATCCAGCTGAACGTCGATGAAATGGAACACAACGCCCGGCGCATGTGGGCCGGTGCCGGGCTGCAGGCGCAGATCAGCCTGCGCACGGCATCCACCGAGGCGGTGCGCAGCCTGGTGGCGGCGGGCCTGGGGGTGTCGATCCAGCCGGACATGACCTACCGCCCGTGGTCCCTGGAGGGCGACATCATCGAGGCGCGGCCGCTGGCGGACCTGAGCCAGACCCTGGATATCGGCCTGGCCTGGCGCCGGGGCACGGCACGCCCGGCATTGGTCGATCCGTTCCTGACCGTGGCCCGGGAACCGGGGACTGGCCGCAAGCTTTCGATTTAATCGAACGCCCCCTTCAATATTTAGAATTTGTCGACCTGCACGCTGCGCTCTAGGCTCTGTAAGAAATATCGCCCACCTCCGTAGGGCGAATAATTAGAACAACAGAGAATCCAACGCATGTCCGGCGCACATCCGACCCTGTCCACCGCATTGCTGATCGACGGCGAACTGGTCGCCGGCGAGGGGCTGGCCGAGCCGATCTTCAACCCGGCCACCGGCGAAGTGCTGACGCGCATCGCCGAGGCCAGCAACGAGCAGGTTGAAAGCGCCATCCAGGCCGCCCACCGGGCTTTCTCCAGTTGGTCGCGGACTACGCCGCAGCAGCGCTCCATCATCCTGCTGGCCATCGCCGACGCCTTGCAGGCCCAGGCCGACGAGCTGGCCCGCCTGGAAGCCCTGAACTGCGGCAAGCCGCTGCACCTGGCACGTCAGGACGATCTTCCGGCGGCCATCGACGTGTTCCGTTTCTTCGCCGGCGCCGTGCGTTGCCAGACCGGGCAACTGGCCGGCGAGTACGTGCCCGGCTACACCAGCATGGTGCGCCGCGACCCGCTCGGCGTGGTGGCCTCCATCGCGCCGTGGAACTACCCGATCATGATGGCGGCGTGGAAGATCGCCCCGGCCCTGGCCGCCGGCAACACCCTGGTGTTCAAGCCCTCCGAACATACCCCGCTGTCGATCCTGGCCCTGGCGCCGGCGCTGGCCGAGCTGTTGCCGCCGGGGGTGCTGAATATCGTCTGCGGCGGCGGCGAGAGCGTCGGCAGCCATCTGGTCAGCCATGCCCGGGTGCGCATGGTGTCGCTGACCGGCGATATCGTCACCGGGCAGAAGATCCTCCAGGCCGCCTCCAAGACTCTCAAGCGCACCCATCTGGAACTGGGCGGCAAGGCGCCGGTGATCGTCTGCAACGACGCCGACCTGCAAGCGGTGGTCGAGGGCGTGCGCACCTACGGTTACTACAACGCTGGCCAGGACTGCACCGCCGCTTGCCGCATCTACGCCCAGGCCGGCATCCACGACAAGCTGGTCGCCGAGCTAGGCTGGGCGGTTAGCAGCCTGCGCTTTGCCAGCAAGCGCGACGCCGACAACGAGATCGGCCCGCTGATCAGCACCCGCCAGCGCGACCGCGTGGCCAGCTTCGTCGAGCGCGCGCTGAGCCAGCCGCATATCGAGCGGGTCACCGGCGCCGCCGTGCATTCGGGGCCTGGCTACTATTACCAGCCGACCCTGTTGGCCGGCTGCCAGCAGCGTGACGAGATCGTCCAGCGCGAGGTGTTCGGGCCGGTGGTCACCGTGACCCGCTTCGACGAGCTGAGCCAGGCGGTGGACTGGGCCAACGATTCCGAATACGGCCTGGCGTCCTCGGTGTGGACCCGTGACCTGGACAAGGCCATGCAGATCGCCGCGCGCCTGCAATACGGCTGCACCTGGATCAACAGCCATTTCATGCTGGTCAGCGAGATGCCCCACGGCGGGCTGAAGCGCTCCGGCTATGGCAAGGACCTGTCCAGCGACTCGCTGCAGGACTACAGCGTGGTCCGCCACATCATGGCGCGCCATGGCGAACACCTGAGCTGAACAACGCCTGAGCTGAACAACGATAGACACTACGCTAACAACGACCGCTGCACCGCTTTGACCGACTGCCCCGACCATAATTTAAAGAAGAGGGAACACCATGTTCGCGCACAAGACCGCATTGCTCAGCGCCCTGAGCACCGCCCTGCTGGCCAGCGCCAGCCTGCAGGCCGCCGAACCGCTGAAGGCCGTGGGTGCCGGCGAAGGCCAGCTGGATATCGTCGCCTGGCCCGGCTATATCGAGCGCGGTGACAGCGACAAGGCCTATGACTGGGTCACCGGTTTCGAGAAGGAAACCGGCTGCAAGGTCTCGGTGAAGACCGCCGCCACCTCGGACGAGATGGTCAGCCTGATGGCCAAGGGCGGCTACGACCTGGTCACCGCCTCGGGCGATGCCTCGCTGCGGCTGATCGTCGGCAAGCGCGTGCAACCGATCAATACCAGCCTGATCCCCAACTGGAAGAACATCGATCCGCGCCTGCAGGACGGCGCCTGGTACGTGGTCAACAAGCAGGTCTACGGCACCCCGTACCAGTGGGGTCCGAACGTGCTGATGTACAACACCAACGTGTTCCCGCAGGCGCCGACCAGCTGGAACGTGGTGTTCGAGGCGCAGAACTTCCCCGACGGCAAGCCGAACAAGGGCCGGGTGCAGGCCTACGACGGCCCGATCTACATCGCCGACGCGGCGCTGTACCTGAAATCGGCCAAGCCGGAACTGGGCATCCAGAACCCCTACGAGCTGAACGAAACCCAGTACAAGGCGGTGCTCGACCTGCTGCGCCAGCAACAGCCGCTGATCCACCGCTACTGGCATGACGCGACGGTGCAGATGAGCGACGTCAAGAACGAAGGCGTGGCTGCATCCAGCTCCTGGGGCTACATGGTCAACGGCCTGAAGGCCGACAACCAGCCGGTGGCTTCGACCATTCCGAAGGAAGGCGCGACCGGCTGGGCCGACACCACCATGCTGCACGTCGAGGCCAAGCACCCGAACTGCGCGTACAAGTGGATGGACTGGTCGCTGCAGCCGAAGGTCCAGGGTGACGTGGCGGCCTGGTTCGGCTCGCTGCCGGCGGTCCCGGCGGCGTGCACCGGTAGTGAGCTGCTTGGCGCCGAGGGCTGCAAGACCAACGGTTTCGACCAGTTCGACAAGATCGCCTTCTGGAAGACCCCGCAGGCCGAGGGCGGCAAGTTCGTGCCGTACAGCCGCTGGACCCAGGACTACATCGCGATCATGGGTGGGCGTTAAGCCTTAGCCCTGGGCCCGTCTTTCGGGCCTCATCGCTGGCAATGCCAGCTCCCACAGGTTCGGCGGCGCACACAGTTCCTGTGGGAGCCGGCCGGGCGGCGATCCGATTGCCGGCGATGAGGCCCGAGAGAACACCGCAAAAACACCTGCGAAAACACGCACCACCGTCGTCAGTCGTCCAGGCCTGGGCCGCTGCACACACCCACGCCTATCCGGAGCACCGCACCATGACCCTTGCAGTCCAGTTCACCCAGGTTTCCCGCTTGTTCGGCGAGGTCAAGGCCGTCGACCGGGTATCCATCGATATCCAGGACGGCGAGTTCTTTTCCATGCTCGGCCCGTCCGGCTCGGGCAAGACCACCTGCCTGCGCCTGATCGCCGGCTTCGAACAACCCAGCGACGGCTCGATCCGCATCCACGGCGCCGAAGCCGCCGGCCTGCCGCCGTACCAACGCGACGTCAACACGGTGTTCCAGGACTACGCGCTGTTCCCGCACATGAGCGTGCTGGACAACGTCGCCTATGGCCTGAAGGTCAAGGGCGTCGGCAAGCAGGAACGCCACAAACGTGCCGAGGAAGCGCTGGACATGGTCGCCCTCGGCGGCTACGGCAGCCGCAAGCCGGTGCAACTGTCCGGCGGCCAGCGCCAGCGCGTGGCCCTGGCCCGCGCCCTGGTCAACCGTCCCCGCGTACTGCTGCTCGATGAGCCGCTGGGCGCCCTCGACCTGAAGCTGCGCGAGCAGATGCAGACCGAGCTGAAGAAGCTTCAACGGCAACTGGGCATCACCTTTATCTTCGTCACCCACGACCAGACCGAAGCGCTGTCGATGTCCGACCGCGTGGCGGTGTTCAACCGCGGTCGCATCGAGCAGGTCGACACCCCGCGCAACCTGTACATGAAGCCGGCGACCACCTTCGTCGCCGAGTTCGTGGGCACCTCCAACGTGCTGCGCGGCGACCTCGCCAGCCAGCTGAGCGGCAGCGGACAGCCGTTCTCGATCCGTCCCGAGCACATCCGCCTGGGCGACGCCGCCGTCAGCGGCCAGGTCCAGGTCAGCGGCGTGCTCCACGATATCCAGTACCAGGGCAGCGCGACCCGCTACGAACTGAAGCTGGACAACGGCCAGTTGCTCAATGTCAGCCAGGCCAACACCCAGTGGCAGGCCGATGCCGCGCAGTTGCAACCGGGCCAGCGCCTGGCTGCGCACTGGGCGCGCGAGGCGATGACGCCGTTGCAGGAAACCGTGTTGAGCGAGGGTCGTTGAGATGAGCCTGGCCCTGGAAAAACCGGCGCTGGCGCCGACTGCGGGATCGCCGATGCGGCGCTTCTCCAACCTGCTGTACCGCAAGCCCAACCTGTATCTGGCGCTGCTGTTGATCCCGCCGCTGATCTGGTTCGGCGCGATCTATCTCGGCTCGCTGCTGGGCCTGCTGTGGCAGGGGTTCTACACCTTCGACGACTTCACCATGGCGGTGACGCCGGACCTGACCCTGGCCAACTTCGCCGCGCTGTTCAACCCGGCGAACTTCGACATCATCCTGCGCACCCTGGTCATGGCGATTGCCGTGTCCATCGCCAGCGCCGCCCTGGCCTTCCCCATCGCCTACTACATGGCGCGCTACACCACGGGCAAGACCAAGGCGTTCTTCTACATCGCGGTGATGATGCCGATGTGGGCCAGCTATATCGTCAAGGCCTATGCCTGGACCTTGCTGCTGGCCAAGGGCGGCGTGGCCCAGTGGTTCGTCTCGTTGCTGCACCTGGAGCCGGTCTTGCAGTTCATCCTCGGCATCCCGGGCGTGGGCGGCAGCACCCTGTCGACCTCGCACCTGGGGCGCTTCATGGTCTTCGTGTACATCTGGCTACCGTTCATGATCCTGCCGATCCAGGCCTCGCTGGAGCGCCTGCCGCCGTCGCTGCTGCACGCTTCGGCCGACCTCGGCGCAACGCCGGGGCAGACCTTCATGCAGGTGATCCTGCCGTTGTCGGTGCCGGGCATCGCCGCCGGTTCGATCTTCACCTTCTCCCTGACCCTGGGCGACTTCATCGTGCCGCAACTGGTAGGCCCGCCCGGCTACTTCATCGGCGGCATGGTCTACGCACAGCAGGGCGCGATCGGCAACATGCCGATGGCTGCGGCCTTCACCCTGGTGCCGATCGTGCTGATCGCCATCTACCTGTCCATCGTCAAACGCCTGGGGGCCTTCGATGCACTCTGAAAAAGCTTCGCTGGGCCTGCGCCTGGCGGCCTGGGGCGGGCTGGTGTTCCTGCACTTCCCGATCCTGATCATCTTCCTCTACGCCTTCAACACCGAGGACGCGGCGTTCAGCTTCCCGCCCCAGGGCTTTACCCTGAAGTGGTTCAGCGTGGCCTTCTCGCGGCCTGACGTGCTGGAGTCGATCAAGCTGTCGCTGCAGGTGGCCTGCCTGGCCACGCTGATCGCCCTGGTGCTCGGCACCCTGGCCTCGGCGGCACTGTACCGGCGCAGCTTCTTCGGCAAGGAAGGCATCTCGCTGATGCTGATCCTGCCGATCGCCCTGCCCGGCATCATCACCGGCATCGCCCTGCTCTCGGCGTTCAAGAGCCTGGGCATCGAACCGGGGATCTTCACCATCGTCGTCGGTCACGCCACCTTCTGCGTGGTGATCGTCTACAACAACGTGATCGCCCGCCTGCGCCGCACCTCGCAGAGCCTGATCGAGGCGTCCATGGACCTCGGCGCCGACGGCTGGCAGACCTTCCGCTACATCATCCTGCCGAACCTCGGTTCGGCGCTGCTGGCCGGCGGCATGCTGGCCTTCGCCCTGTCGTTCGACGAGATCATCGTCACCACCTTCACCGCCGGGCACGAACGCACCCTGCCGATCTGGCTGCTCAACCAGCTCAGCCGGCCGCGCGACGTACCGGTGACCAACGTGGTCGCCATGCTGGTGATGATGGTGACCATGCTGCCGATCCTTGGCGCCTACTACCTGACCCGCGGCGGCGAAAGCGTTGCCGGCAGTGGCAAATAACCCTGACTTGCTGACGAGGACTGAACCATGCAAACCAAGCTGCTGATCAACGGACAACTGGTGGCCGGCGAAGGACCTGCCTACGACGTGCTCAACCCGTCCCTGGGCGCCACCCTGGTGAGCATCAACGAGGCCACCGCCGCCCAGGTCGATGCCGCCGTGCGCGCTGCCGACCACGCCTTCGACGCCTGGTCGCAGACCACGCCGAAGGACCGCTCGGCCCTGCTGCTGAAACTGGCCGACGCCATCGAGGCGAATGGCGAGGAACTGGCCAAGCTGGAATCGGACAACTGCGGCAAGCCCTACAGCGCCGCATTGAACGACGAGATCCCGGCCATCGCCGATGTGTTCCGCTTCTTCGCCGGCGCCAGCCGCTGCCTCAACGGTTCGGCGGCGGGCGAATACCTTCCGGGCCATACCTCGATGATCCGTCGCGACCCGGTCGGCGTGATCGCCTCCATCGCGCCGTGGAACTACCCGCTGATGATGGTCGCCTGGAAGATCGCCCCGGCCCTGGCCGCCGGCAATACCGTGGTGCTCAAGCCCTCCGAGCAGACTCCATTGACCGCCCTGCGCCTGGCGCAGATCGCCGCAGAGATCTTCCCGGCCGGCGTGCTCAATATCGTCTTCGGCAAGGGCCCGAGCGTCGGCGCGCCGCTGGTCACCCACGCGAAGGTGCGCATGGTTTCGCTGACCGGCTCCATCGCCACCGGCTCGAACATCATTTCCAACACCGCCGACAGCGTGAAGCGCATGCACATGGAACTGGGCGGCAAGGCTCCGGTGATCATCTTCGATGACGCCGATATCGACGCCGCCGTCGACGGCATCCGCACCTTCGGCTTCTACAACGCCGGCCAGGACTGCACCGCGGCCTGCCGCATCTACGCGCAGAGCGGCATCTACGAGAAGTTCGTCGAGAAGCTTGGCGCCGCGGTGTCGACCATCAAGTACGGCCTGCAGAACGATCCGGAAACCGAGCTTGGCCCGCTGATCACCGCGCAGCACCGCGATCGCGTCGCCGGCTTCGTCGAGCGCGCCATTGCCCAGCCGCATATCCGCCTGGTCACCGGCGGCAAGGCGGTGCCGGGTGACGGCTTCTTCTTCGAGCCGACGGTACTGGCAGATGCCCAGCAGGACGACGAGATCGTCCGCCGCGAAGTGTTCGGCCCGGTGGTCTCGGTGACCCGCTTCGACGACGAGGCGCAGGTGCTGGAATGGGCCAACGACTCCGACTATGGCCTGGCCTCGTCGCTGTGGACCGCCGACGTCGGCCGCGCCCACCGGGTTTCGGCGCGCCTGCAATACGGCTGCACCTGGGTCAACACGCACTTCATGCTGGTCAGCGAGATGCCTCACGGCGGCCAGAAACTCTCCGGCTACGGCAAGGACATGTCGATGTACGGCCTGGAAGACTACACCTGCATCCGCCATGTGATGTTCAAGCACTAAGGACCCTTCATGCAGATCACACGACGCGATTTTCTCAACGGCGTCGCCATCGGCATCGCGGCGGGGATGACCCCGCTGCAACTGCTCCAGGCCGCTCCGGACGGGCGTTACTACCCGCCGTCCCTGACCGGCCTGCGCGGTAGCCATGCCGGTGCCTTCGAAGTGGCGCACCAGATGGGTTGGGAGAAGAAGACTTTCGACACCGACGCCCTGCCGATCGCCGAGCAATACGACCTGGTGGTGGTCGGTGGTGGCCTCAGCGGCCTGTCGGCGGCCTGGTTCTATCGCCAGCGCCATCCGCAGGCGCGGATCCTGATCGTCGAAAACCATGACGACTTCGGCGGCCATGCCAAGCGCAACGAGTTCAGCGCCGACGGGCGGATGATCATCGGCTATGGCGGCAGCGAGGCGTTCCAGTCGCCGAACCATCTTTACAGCAAGGAAGTGAACGGGCTGCTCAAGGCCCTCGGGGTGGAGATCAAGCGCTTCGAAACAGCCTTCGAGCGCAACTTCTACCCGGACCTGAAGCTGTCCCGTGGGGTGTTCTTCGACAAGGAGACCTTTGGTGAAGACAAGCTGGTGACCGGCGACCCGACGCCCATGGTCGCCGACGATATCGCCCCGGAGCGCCTGAATGCCCGCTCGATCCGCGATTTCATCAATGACTTCCCGTTGTCGCAAGCCGACCGCCAGGCGCTGATCGCCCTGCACGAAACACCCCGGGACTACCTGGCCGGCAAGAGCAAGGAAGACAAGACCGCCTACCTGGAACGCACCAGCTACCGCGACTTCCTGCTCAAGAACGTCGGCCTGTCGCCGACGGCGGTGGCCTATTTCCAGGGCCGCACCAACGACTTCATGGCCCTGAGCATCGATGCCGTGGCGGCGGCGGACGCCTACAGCGTCGGCTTCCCCGGCTTTTCCGCAATGCAGCTCGACCCGATCAGCGAAGAAGCCCAGGCGGAGATGGAAGAGCCGTATATCTACCACTTCCCAGACGGCAACGCCTCGCTGGCGCGCCTGCTGGTGCGTGACCTGATTCCCCAGGTGGCGCCGGGCAAGGGCATGGAGGACATCGTCCTGGCGCAGTTCGACTACAGCCAGCTGGACCAGGCCGCGCACCCGGTGCGCATCCGCCTGAACAGCACGGCGGTCAGCGTGCGCAATGTCGAAGGCGGGGTGAACGTCGGCTACAGCCGTGGCGGGCAGTTGGCCCAGGTGCGGGCGAAACACTGCGTCATGGCCTGCTACAACATGATGATCCCCTACCTGCTGCGCGACCTGCCGGCCGAGCAGGCCCATGCCCTGAGCCAGAACGTCAAGTTCCCACTGGTGTACACCAAGGTGCTGGTGCGCAACTGGCAGGCGTTCCACAAGCTCGGCGTGCACGAGATCTATGCCGCGACCCAGCCCTACAGCCGGATCAAGCTGGACTATCCGGTAAGCATGGGCGGCTACGAGCATCCAAGGGACCCGGCCAAGGCCATCGGCCTGCACATGGTCTACGTGCCGACCACGCCCAATGTCGGCATGAGCGCCCGCGACCAGGCGCGCACCGGCAGGGCGAAGCTTTACGCGCAGACGTTCGACGAGCTGGAAGCGCAGCTACGGGATCAGTTGCAGCGCATGCTCGGGCCGGGGGGCTTCGATCATCAACGGGACATCCTGGCGATCACGGTGAACCGCTGGTCCCATGGCTATGCCTGCTTCACCAACAGCCTGTTCGACGATGCCGGGCAGACGGAGAAGTGGATGGAACAGGCGAAGAAGCCGCTGGGCAATGTCACCATCGCCAACTCGGATGCGGGGTGGAGTGCATATGCCCATGCGGCGATCGATGAGGCTTGGCGGGCGGTGGGGGAATTGGGCTGAGTCCTGAGAGCAACACCAAACCCTGTGGAGACCTGACAACATCATTGTTCAAGCCGGCCTCATCGCTGCATGGGTATCTACACATCTCTATCAGGTGCACTGCGGACCTTGTGGGAGCGGCTGTTAGCCGGGACGCCGGACCGCGCGATCGGCGGCGAAGCCGTCGTAAAACTTGAGTCCCAAGTCTTTCTGACACACCGAGAGCACCGGTTTTATGGCCGCTTCGCGCCCAATCGCGGCTAACAGCCGCTCCCACAGGATCCGTGTTGCACCTCGCCAAAGATGTGTAGATACCCATGCTCATCGCTGGCAAGCCAGCTCCCACAGGGCTATGCGTCGGACAAAAATCCAATGGCTGACTCAACACCTTGTGGGAGCTGGCTTGCCAGCGATTGGGCCTGACCTGACAACATCATTGCCCAGGCCAGCTCTCATAGAACACCGCATAACTTATTGATTTCGCGGACCCTGTGGGAGCGGGTTTACCCGCGATTGCGTCGGTGAATTGACTACTGCAATCGCGGGTAAACCCGCTCCCACAGGGTCCGCGTCGCTTTTAGACCTGTTCTCTGCGCGAGAGCGCAGCCTGAAAGGCTGGGCCGACTCCCACAGGGTCATGTGCACGTCTTCACACTGCTTTCAATCCCGCAAATCCGACTCATGAATCGGCTGCTCCCGACTGGTCGCGCGCTGGTACTGCGCCGGCCACGTCGCCTTGTTGCCGCCCAGGTCATCATCGGCATGCAGCGGCCAGTACGGATCACGCAGCAGTTCGCGGGCGAGGAAGATCAGGTCGGCCTGGCCGGTGCGCAGGATGTGCTCGGCCTGGGCCGGTTCGGTGATCATGCCGACGGTGCCGGTGGCGATCCCCGATTCCTTGCGCACCCGCTCGGCGAAGCGGGTCTGGTAGCCCGGGCCGGTGGGGATTTCGGCATGCACCGAGGTGCCGCCGGATGAAACGTCGATCAGGTCCGCACCCAGGGCCTTGAGGCGCTTTGCCAGTTCCACGGTTTCATCCGGGTTCCAGCCATCCTCGACCCAGTCGGTGGCCGATACCCGCACGAACAGCGGCAACGAATCCGGCCAGACCTCGCGCACCGCCTCGGTGACCTGCAAGGCCAGGCGGATACGGTTTTCGAAGCAACTGCCGTAGCTGTCGCGGCGCTGATTGCTCAGCGGCGAGAGGAACTGGTGCAGCAGGTAGCCATGCGCGGCATGGATTTCCACCACCTTGAAGCCCGCCACCAACGCGCGTTTGGCGGCGGCGACGAAGTCGTCGATGATGTCGCGGATCTGTGATTCGCTAAGCTCGCTGGGCGCCGTGTGCTCCGGGTCGAAGGCGATCTTCGACGGACCCACGGGAATCCAGCCGCCATCTTCCGGCTTGACGCTGCCGTGCTTGCCCAGCCACGGCCGGTGGGTGCTGGCCTTGCGCCCGGCATGGGCCAGCTGGATGCCCGGGATCGAACCCTGGGCGACGATGAAACGGGTGATGCGTTGCAGTGGCGGGATCTGCTCGTCGTTCCACAGGCCCAGGTCCTGGGCGGTGATACGACCATCGGCGGTGACCGCCACGGCTTCGGTGATGACCAGCCCGGCACCGCCGACCGCACGACTGCCGAGGTGCACCAGGTGCCAGTCGTTGGCCAGGCCGTCGACGCTGGAGTACTGGCACATGGGGGATACGGCGATGCGGTTGGGCAGGGTCAGCTGACGCAGGGTGTATGGCTCAAGTAGCAGGCTCATGAGGGCACCTCTCCAGGACTCCGAATGGTGGACCGAACCGAGCACTCGTTCTTCCCTTTGGCTCAGCGGCGGTCCTACAAAGCCTAGACCAGTTTCCTACCCTGGGATCAGCGCGGCTCCATGTGCGCGATCATCAGTTGCACGGTTTCCTGCCCGCGGAATTCGTTGACGTCGAGCTTGTAGGCCAGCTCGACCCAGCGCACCGTGGGGTTCGGCCAGACTTCGCGATCGACGCCGAAGGCAATGCCATCCAGCTTGACCGAACCGCATTCGCTCTTGAGCACCACCTTGAGATGGCGCTCGCCGACGACACGCTGTTCCACCAGTTGGAACACGCCGTGGAACAGCGGTTCGGGGAAGTGCTGACCCCAAGGCCCGGCATGGCGCAGGGCGCGGGCCAGTTCGAGGTGGAACTCCTGAACCTCCAGGGTACCGTCGGAGAGCAGGCGGCCGGTCAGGTCTTCTTCACGCAGTTGACGCCGCACTTCCTCGTCGAAGGCCTCGGCAAAGGCCGGGAAGTTGTCTGCCGGCAGCGAAAGACCTGCCGCCATGGCGTGCCCACCGAACTTGCTGATCAGTTGCGGATGACGCGCCGCCACCGCATCCAGCGCGTCGCGGATATGGAAACCCGGTACCGAACGTGCCGACCCCTTGAGCATGCCCTCGCCGGCATCGGCAAAAGCGATGGTCGGGCGGTGATAGCGCTCTTTCAGGCGCGAGGCGAGGATGCCGATCACGCCCTGGTGCCAGTCGGCCTCGAACAGGCACAGGCCGAACGGCATCGACTCCAGCGGCAGGTCCTTGAGCTGGGCCAGGGCCTCGCGCTGCATGCCCTGCTCGATGGATTTGCGGTCCTGGTTGAGTTCATCCAGTTGCACCGCCATGTCCCGGGCCAGGGTCTCGTCGTCGCTGAGCAGGCATTCGATACCCAGGCTCATGTCGTCGAGACGACCGGCGGCATTCAGGCGCGGGCCGAGGATAAAGCCGAGGTCGGTGGAGGTGATGCGCCGGTGGTCGCGGCGGGCGACTTCGAGGATCGCCTTCAGGCCTGGGCGGGCGCGACCGGCACGGATGCGTTCGAGGCCCTGGTGCACCAGGATGCGGTTGTTGGCATCCAGCGGTACCACGTCGGCGACGCTGCCCAGGGCGACCAGGTCGAGCAGTTCGCCGAGGTTCGGTTGCGGCCGGGTTTCGTAGTGCCCCTGGCTGCGCAGGCGCGCGCGCAAGGCCATCAGCACATAGAAGATCACCCCGACCCCGGCCAGCGACTTGCTGGGGAAGTCGCAGCCCGGCTGGTTGGGGTTGACGATGGCGTCGGCCAGCGGCAGTTCGTGGCCGGGCAGGTGGTGGTCGGTCACCAATACCTTGAGCCCCGCCGCCTTCGCAGCAGCCACGCCGTCGACGCTGGAAATGCCGTTGTCCACGGTGATCAGCAGGTCAGGCGAGCGCTGCAGGGCCACCGCGACGATCTCCGGGGTCAGGCCGTAGCCGTATTCGAAGCGGTTCGGCACCAGGTAGTCGACGTGGGCCGCGCCCATCAGGCGCAGGCCGAGCAGGCCGACGCTGCTGGCGGTGGCGCCGTCGGCATCGAAGTCGCCGACGATCAGGATACGCTGGCGCTGCGCCAGAGCCTCCACCAGCAGGTCCACCGCCGCGTCGATGCCCTTGAGCAGGGTGAACGGCAACAGGCGCGCCAGGCTCTTGTCCAGCTCTTCGGCGCTCTGCACGCCGCGGGCGGCGTACAGGCGGGTCAGCAGGGGCGGCAGGTCACCGAGGAATGGCAGGGTCGCGGGCAGTGCACGGGGCTCGATACGCATGGACTGTCAGCTCAACCCCGCTCGCCCAGCAACCACTCCAGCTGGACTTCGTGCTGGCCGCGGTCATCGGTGACGAAGACCGTGCCTTCGCTGATCATCACGTCCCATTTGATGGAGCGCGGCATATCGGTGGCCAGGGTTTCCAGGACTTCCTGGGGCACGGCGGCGATATGCAGGTTCTTCAGGTTCTTCACCGCATCCACCACCTTGTTCTGCCACACCCGCAGGCTGCCGTAGGCCAGCAGGCTGGTGCGTTCGGTACGGCGCGAGCACCAGGTCAGGCGCTCGGCGTCCGGCTGGCCGACTTCGATCCAGTGCAGGATGCGGTCGTCCAGGCTCTTTTCCCACAACGCAGCTTCGTCGACATCCGACAGACCACGGCCGAACGACAGGTTCTCGTTGTACCAGAGGGCATAGGCCAGCAGGCGCACGGCCATGCGTTCCTCGGTTTCCGAGGGGTGGCGGGCGATGGTCTGCTTGATGCTCTGGTAAACGTTGCGATCGAGGTCGGTGAGGTTCAGTTCGAATTTGTAGGTGGTGGACGGCTGGGCCATGGGGGCGGGCTTCTGGTAACGGGGAAAGTCGACCAGTCTAACCGATGCGGCGACGATCGACGACGCGCTGCCACAATCATGCGCTACAACAGTATCTGAGCCTGTCGCCCTGTGATAAAAACGAGCGCACAGCCCACCGCCACGGATGCCTTATGTCGCTGCCCAGCAAACCCCTCGCCGGTCTGAAAGTCGTCGAACTCGGAACCCTGATCGCCGGACCGTTCGCTTCGCGCATCTGCGCCGAATTCGGTGCCCAGGTGATCAAGGTCGAATCGCCCGACGGCGGCGACCCGCTGCGCAAGTGGCGCAAGCTGTACGAGGGCACCTCGCTGTGGTGGTTCGTCCAGGCGCGCAACAAGCAATCGCTGACCCTCAATCTCAAGCATCCCGAAGGCATGGCCATTCTCAAGCGCCTGCTCGCCGATGCCGACATCCTGATCGAGAACTTCCGCCCCGGCGTGCTGGAAAAGCTTGGTCTCGGCTGGGACGTGCTCAAGGCGCTGAACCCGAAACTGGTGATGGTGCGCCTGTCCGGCTTCGGCCAGACCGGGCCGATGAAGGACCAGCCGGGCTTCGGTGCGGTGGGCGAGTCGATGGGTGGGCTGCGCTATATCACCGGTTTCGACGACCGCCCGCCAGTGCGCACGGGGATTTCCATCGGTGATTCCATCGCTGCCCTGTGGGGCGTGATCGGCGCGCTGATGGCCCTGCGTCATCGCGAAGTCAACGGCGGCGAGGGCCAGGTGGTGGACGTGGCGCTGTACGAGGCCATCTTCGCCATGATGGAAAGCATGGTCCCGGAGTTCGACGTGTTCGGCTTTATCCGCGAGCGCACCGGCAACATCATGCCCGGCATCACGCCCTCCTCCATCCATACCAGTGCCGATGGCAAGCATGTGCAGATCGGCGCCAACGGCGATGCCATCTTCAAGCGCTTCATGCTCGCCATCGGCCGTAGCGACCTGGCCGAAGCCCCGGACCTGGCCAGCAACGATGGCCGCGATGCGCGGCGTGACGAGCTGTACGGGGTGATCGACCGCTGGGCCAACAGCGTGCCGCTGGAACAACTGATGCAGACGCTCAACGACGCCGAGGTGCCGGCCAGCCGCATCTATAGCGCCGAGGACATGTTCAGCGACCCGCAGTACCTCGCGCGGGAGATGTTCCTCCAGGCAAAACTGCCGGACGGCAAGCCGTTCAAGATGCCCGGTATCGTGCCCAAGCTTTCCGATACCCCCGGCTCCAGCGAGTGGGTGGGGCCCAAGCTGGGCGAACACACCGAGCAACTGCTGGCCGAACTGGGCTACAGCCCTGCCGCCATCGCTGAACTGCGCGGGCAGGGTGCCATCTGAACACCCTGCTCCGCCGCACCGGCCTGGGCCTGCTGCTCGGCGTAACGCTGAGCATGTGCGCCATGGCCGACGCCAAGGAGCGCCTGACCTGGCTGTTGCGCGACCTGCCGCCGCTGACCATTTTCGAAGGCTCGCGCAAGGGCCAGGGCGCGGTGGACCAGTTGCTCGCCCAGTTGATCGAGCAACTGCCCGAGTACGACCACAGCATTCTTCGGGTCAATCGCGCCCGGGCCATGCAGATGCTCGCCGAGCCCAATTTCAACTGTGATCCGACCCTGCTGTGGACGCCGGAGCGGGCAAAGTTCATCCACTTCTCGGTACCGAGCATGGGCACCCTGAGCAACGGCCTGATCGTGCGCAAACAGGACGCGGCCATGGTCGAACCGTTCCTGGTGGACGGCAAGGTCGATCTCAAGGCCCTGCTGCAAAGCCATGTCTCACGCCTGGGCATGGTCGCCGAGCGCAGCTACAGCACGCCGGTGGACATCCTGCTCAAGGCCACCCCGCCCGACACCCTCACCCCGCACTACGGCAACGACGCGGTGCGCAGCCTGTTGCAGATGCAGAACCTGGGGCGCCTGAAGTGGCTGCTGGGGTATTGGCCGGAAGTCCGCTACCTGACCGGGGAACTGGGGCAATCGCTGGATGCCCTGACCTTCTATCCGATCCAGGGTGTGGCGGAGTATCAGTTCATCCATGTCGGCTGCTCGGACAGTCCCCAGGGACGCGAAGCCCTCGGCCGGATCAATGAATTGCTGCTGAAGATGCGCGACACCGCCCTGCCACCGCTCTACGCCGAATGGCTCGACGAGCAGACCCGCGAAGTCTATCTGCGCGATGCCGCACGCTTCTTTATCGAAGACCATCCTTGAGGAAAAAAGAAACCCCGAACGGTGGGGAGCCCGATCGGGGTTAAACGAAGGCCCTTGGATGGCCTTGCGTGAAGACGGTGAGTCGACATCGGAGCAAAATGCCAGCTAACCGCCCGTATCCAGTCTGAGTGCCATATCCGGCAAAGGTTCCCCCTACAAGGTAGCCGACAAAGTACGACCCTGCCGGGCGTGCTGCCAGGCTGCAATCACGCAGGGCTGCAACCGCCCTTCGGCGATGCGCAGGTCGCGCTGCAGACCGTCTACCAGGTCCACCAGCAGGCGCAGGTCCTGCAACTGGCTGGCCGGGGTGGTGCGTTGCAAGACTTCAAAACCATTCTCGTCACGCAGCGACAGCGTGAACGTTCCCGTCCCCATGGGCTCCAGGGTGATCCGATAAGGTGCCAATGCATCGTTGAGCAACAAGCTGACGGATTCCATCTTGTTCATTGTTCACCTCGTTAGAACCAAGTGGTCTTTGACTGACCCCGCAAATGCCTGGAAAGTTCGGCAACACGGGGCGTTCACCAGGGGATTCACCGGAGCATGCCCGGGAAAGATGACAGATTGAAATCTGCCCTCGACCCAGCAATATCAAAAAGCCACCAATGGTTCAAGCCACGCCTTGCTGGCCTTTGGTCGAAGATTCGCGGGCATTGATCCATTCGAGCAACTCGCCCCCGGTCATCGCAGCAGCGACAAAGCCGCCCTGTACCAGGATGCGGCCCAGCCCCTGCACCGCTTGCCAGTCTGCGAGGGTATCGACGTCATCCACCACCACACTGAGCTCGGAACGACGCGCCAGGATCAAGGCCGACGCCACCACCCCGGCCTTCTTGCCGTCTTCGCCCATGCCACGGACGAATTCACCGGGCAGCTTCACCTCGCTCAGCGGCAGGTCGAACAGTTGCCGCAGATTGGCGGCTCCGCGGCCAAAGCCATCCAGGCACAGGCGGCAACCGAGCTTGCGCAGCCTGGCCAGGCGTTGCAGTTGCTCGTCGCCGAGCTGGGCGCAATGGGATTCGGCGAACTCCAGGGTCAAGGCACTGGCGGGAAGACGGTGTTGCAGCAGGAGCCGGCGCAAGGTCCCGACAAAACCTGCGTCGAGCAGGACAGCGGGCGGCATGTTCACCGCCACGGGCAAGGGCCGGCTGTCGCCCAGGCGGATCGCCGCACTCAGCGCCAGTGCCTGCTCAAGCCCGTGCCAGGTCAGCATCTCCAGCAAAGCCGAGCCCTGCTGCACGGTAAAGAACTGCCCCGGCGCGAGCTGCCCGAGGGTCGGATGCTGCCAGCGTAGCGAGGCTTCGACACCGACCAGGCCGCCATCGGCATTGACCCTGGGCTGGTAGCGGACCTTCCATTGCTTGCGCGACAGGGCCAATTGCTCGGCCGACAGGCTGGCCAGTTCGAGAATCTGTGCGGATGCGCCGGATGGCGGCGGTGAAGCGCTACTGTCGCGGTACTCGCAGAGCAGGCGATGCAACACCGCACCGCTGGCCGGCTTCGGTACGCAGCCGAGCAAACGCAAGCCCAGTTGCGGGATGAGTTCACCCATGGCATCGAGCAAGGTCGAATCGGCATCGCTAAGCACGATCAGCGCACTGGCCAGACGCTGCTCGGCGAGATGGCGGATCATCGTCAGGCCATCCGGACCGTCCATGTACAGATCGCAGATCGCCACGTCCACTGCACCGCGACGTTCCAGCATCTGCATGGCACAGCTCACCGATTCGGCCGCCAGCACGTCGAACACACCATTGGCGTTGAGCATCTGGTGCAGGGCCATGAGCTGAAAGGGATGGTCTTCGAGGATCAGGACCTTGAGCGAGTGCATGGAATGGGTCTCCGTGATGGCACGAAGGGGCGACTCTAGGGAAATATTGCGGCTGGACCTATAGGACAATTCCGAAGGATTGGCTTCCATTTCCGATAGCGACTATGAGTTCACCGGAAATGGACTACTGCAAGGCATCTACCGACCAGCCAAAATCTCCCAAAACGGGAGAGACAATCAATGACTATTAAGCCCATTCGTACCGATGAAGACCTGCGCACTGCCTTCCAGCGCCTGGAAACCATCTTTCAGGCTGAACCCGGAACGCCTGAAGCTGACGAGATGGAAGTGCTGGTAACCCTGATCGAGGCCTATGAAAACAAGCATTACCCTATCCATGCCGCCACACCAGTCGAAGCCATCAAGTTCAGGATGGATCAACGCGGCTTGAGCCCACGTGATCTCGAGCAGTACATCGGCTCCAGTGGTCGCGTCTCGGAGGTGCTGAATGGCAAGCGGGGCCTGAGCCTGGCGATGATCAAGCGGCTTCACGATGGACTGCAGATTCCTTATGAGTCGCTGCTTGGCACAACAGCCTAGACCGGAAATAAAAAGCCCGTCACCAAGGACGGGCTTTCTGCAACACCAACCGCTTACAGCGGCTTGCCACGATTGCCGTGCTGGCTGACGAAGGCCTGGACCTTGCCCAGGTCGTTGGCCAGTACGGTGCACTTCTCTTCACGGGAGAACAGGTCGGCCAGGTGGGCCGGCAGTTCCAGGGCCTTGCCGACGCCGGCCTTTTCCACCGCTTCAGGGAACTTGACCGGGTGTGCGGTACCCAGGACAACCATCGGGGTGTCCAGGCTGCGGCGGCATTCGCGCGCGGCCTTGACGCCGATGGCGGTGTGCGGGTCGAGCACTTCGCCGGTCTGGGCGAAGACTTCGGCGATGGTTTCGCAGGTTTGCGCGTCATCCACGGCCAGCGAGTCGAACAGCTTGCGCGCTTCGGTCCAGCGGTCTTCTTCGACGCTGAAGCCGCCGCCTTGCTTGAAGGTGGCCATCAGGTCGGCGATCGCTGCGCCGTTGCGGCCGTGCAGGTCGAACAGCAGGCGCTCGAAGTTGGAGGAGACCATGATGTCCATGGACGGCGACAGGGTCGCGTGCAGGGTTTCCTTGACGTACTGATTGCCGCTCATGAAGCGGTGCAGGATGTCGTTGCGGTTGGTGGCGACGATCAGTTGGCTGATCGGCAGGCCCATGTTGCGCGCCAGGTAGCCGGCGAAGATGTCGCCGAAGTTGCCGGTCGGCACCGAGAACGCCACGGAACGGGCCGGGCCACCCAGCTGCAGGGCCGCGTGGAAGTAGTAGACGATCTGGGCCATGATCCGCGCCCAGTTGATCGAGTTGACCGCTACCAGACGGGTGCCCTTGAGGAAGCCCTGGTCGGCGAAGCTGGCCTTGACCATCTCCTGGCAGTCGTCGAAGTTGCCTTCGATGGCGATGTTGTGGATGTTCTCGCCCATGATGGTGGTCATCTGGCGACGCTGGACTTCCGACACGCGCTGGTGCGGGTGCAGGATGAAGATGTCGACGTTGTCGCAGCGACGGCAGCCTTCGATGGCGGCGGAACCGGTGTCACCGCTGGTGGCGCCGATGATCACCACGCGCTCGCCGCGCTTGGCAAGGACGTGGTCGAGCAGACGACCGAGCAGTTGCAGGGCGAAGTCCTTGAAGGCCAGGGTCGGGCCGTGGAACAGCTCCAGCACCCACTCGTTGCTGTTCAACTGACGCAGCGGAGCGACCGCAGCGTGGGCGAACTCGCCGTAGGTTTCTTCGAGGATCTTCTTGAAGTCGGCATCGGCGATGCTGCCGGTGACGAACGGACGCATCACCCGGAAGGCCAGCTCGTGGTACGGCAGGCCGGCCCAGGAAGCGATCTCCTCCTGGGTAAAGCGCGGCAGGTTTTCCGGAACGTAGAGGCCACCGTCACTGGCAAGGCCCGCCAGCAGGACGTCTTCGAAATTCAGGGCAGGAGCCTGGCCACGGGTACTGATATAGCGCATTTGGGCAAACCTATGGTTCAAGCGGCGGGCCTCGGCCCGCCGCAGACGATTAATTGAGCTGTTCGACGCGGATCCGCACGACCTTGCCGACCACATCCTGCAGGGCTTCCAGGGCGACGATGGCATCGTTCATGCGCTGTTCCTGCACCTCGTGGGTGAGCAGGATCATCGGAACCAGGCCGTCCTGTTCTTCGACGTCCTTCTGCATGATCGATTCGATGTTGATGCCACGCTCGGAGAGGATGCTCGCCACCTGGGCCAGTACGCCCGGGTGGTCCTTGGCCTGGATGCGCAGGTAGTACGCCGTTTCGCAGGCTTCGATCGGCAGGATCGGGTGGGCGGACAGCGAGTCCGGCTGGAAGGCCAGGTGCGGTACGCGGTTTTCCGGGTCGGCGGTCATGGCGCGAACCACGTCCACCAGGTCGGCGACCACCGAGGAGGCGGTCGGCTCCATGCCGGCACCGGCGCCGTAGAACAGGGTCGAACCGGCAGCATCGCCGTTGACCATGACAGCGTTCATCACGCCGTTGACGTTGGCGATCAGGCGGTCGGCCGGGATCAGGGTCGGGTGTACGCGCAGTTCGATACCGGCGTCGGTGCTGCGGGCCACGCCGAGGTGCTTGATACGGTAGCCCAGGGCTTCGGCGTAGTTCACGTCGGCGGTGGTCAGCTGGGTGATGCCTTCGGTGTAGGCCTTGTCGAACTGCAGCGGGATGCCGAAGGCGATGGACGCCAGGATGGTCAGCTTGTGCGCGGCGTCGATGCCTTCGACGTCGAAGGTCGGATCGGCTTCGGCGTAGCCCAGGGCCTGGGCTTCGGCCAGCACGTCAGGGAAGGTACGGCCCTTCTCGCGCATTTCGGTGAGGATGAAGTTGCCGGTGCCGTTGATGATGCCGGCGACCCAGTTGATGCGGTTGGCCGACAGGCCCTCGCGGATCGCCTTGATCACCGGGATGCCGCCGGCCACTGCCGCTTCGAAGGCGACGATGACGCCCTTCTCGCGGGCGCGGGCGAAGATTTCGTTACCGTGCACGGCAATCAGCGCCTTGTTCGCGGTGACCACGTGCTTGCCGTTGTCGATGGCCTTGAGCACCAGGTCGCGGGCCACGGTGTAGCCGCCAATCAGTTCAATGACAATATCGATGTCGGGGTTGCTCGCCACCTCGAACACGTCAGCGGTAATGGGGGTACCGGTAATCTGGCAGTTCGGGTTGGGCGAACGCATGGCAATCTGTGCCACTTCGATTCCACGCCCGGCGCGGCGGGCGATTTCCTCGGCGTTACGCTTAAGTACATTGAAGGTTCCGCCACCGACGGTCCCCAACCCACAGATGCCTACTTTGACCGGTTTCACTGTGAACTCCCCATTGAACGGACCCCTCGGCCCGTCGTGAAAAAAGCCGTCTCCCCATGAAGACGGCTCACTGATTGAATTACTTGGCTGTTGCCAGTGCCAGCTTGGCCACTTGCGGAGCCGGCTGGTAGCCCGGGATCACCTGGCCATCCTCGAGGACGATGGCCGGAGTGCCGTTGACACCAATCGACTGGCCCATGGCGAACTGCTTGCTCACCGGGTTCTCGCACTTGGCGGCCTTGATCTCCTTGCCGTCGATCATCTTGTCCAGGGCCGAGTTGCGGTCCTTGGAACACCAGACCGCCTGCAGCTGTTCGTCACCCGGCGAGCCGAGACCCTGGCGCGGGAAGGCGACGTAGCGCACTTCGATACCCAGGCGGTTGAGTTCGGCCACTTCGGCGTGCAGCTTGTGGCAGTACGGGCAGGTGGTGTCGGTGAACACGGTGATATGGGACTTGGCCTGGCCCTTGGCCGGGTAAACCACCATTTCCGCGCTCGGGATGGCGTTGATGGTCTTGGCCACGCCTTCGCGCTCGGCCTTCTCGGTGAGGTTGACCGGCTTGCCGTTGTCCATCTTGAACAGGTAGCCCTGGATCAGGTACTGGCCGTCGGCGCTGGCATAGAGGACGCGACCGCCCTGCAGCTTGACTTCGTAGAGGCCATTGAACGGACTGCTGGAGATGCTCTCGACCGGCACCTCCGACTCCAGCGACTTGAGGGTCTTGCGAATCGCCTGCTCGGCATCGTCGGCCACGGCGAACGAAGTGACCAGCGCCAGTGCGGCGGCCGCGAGGGTCTGGATCAAACGCATGGGGGGAAACTCCTTACATAGGACCGGATTAGGGACGCCCGTGCTGAAAACGCGGGGATTTCGCCGGCCCAGGACGTGAACGTTGGAAGACTACCACATTCATTGCCCTGTACACGGGCCATCGAGCCGCCAAATAGCGGCTAACCGCGCGGATGATGCCGTGCATGCAGCTCCTGCAGCCGGGCCTTGGCGACATGGGTGTAGATCTGGGTGGTGGACAGGTCGCTGTGGCCCAGCAGCATCTGCACCACGCGCAGGTCGGCGCCGTGATTGAGCAGATGGGTGGCGAAGGCATGGCGCAGGGTGTGGGGCGACAGCGCCTTGCCGATGCCGGCAACCGTGGCGTGGTGCTTGATGCGGTGCCAGAAGGTCTGGCGGGTCATCTGCTCGCCGCGCAGGCTGGGAAACAGCACGTCGCTGGGACGGCCGTTGAGCAATTCGGCGCGACCATCGCGCAGGTAGCGTTCGATCCAGACCACCGCCTCTTCACCCATGGGCACCAGGCGCTCCTTGCTGCCCTTGCCCATGACCCGCAGCACGCCCTGGCGCAGGTTGATCTGGTCAAGGGTCAGGCTGACCAGCTCGGTCACCCTCAGGCCGCAGGCATAGAGCACTTCGAGCATGGCGCGGTCGCGCTGGCCGATGGCCTCGCCCAGGTCCGGGGCACGCAGCAACGCCTCGACATCGGCTTCGGAAAGGGACTTGGGCAGTGGCCGTCCCAGTTGCGGCATCTCGACCTGCAGGGTCGGGTCGACGCCGATCAGCTTTTCCCGCAGCAGGTAGCGATAGAAACCGCGTGCACCAGACAGGAATCGCGCGGTGGAGCGTGGCTTGTACGCCTGCTCCAGGCGCCAGCCGAGGTGATCGAGGATCAGTTCACGACCCGCGTTGGGCAGGTCGATGCCCTTTTCCTGCAGCCAGCCGTTGAACAGGGCCAGATCGCTGCGATAGGACGCACGGGTATTTTCGGACAGACCCTTTTCCAGCCACAGGGCGTCGAGAAACTGGTCGATCAGGGGGTGGTCTATTGCGGGCATGACGACTCGGCAAGCTGACGGCGAAAACGCCGCTAGTCTTCCATAACCACGCCGGGATAGGGAATCCGCATGAACGAGCAACAGATCCTGCTGGCCTTCGCCGGCATCGGCGCCGCAGCCCTCGCCTGCCAATGGCTGGCCTGGCGCCTGAAACTGCCGGCCATCCTCTTCCTCCTGCTGGCCGGCATACTCGCCGGCCCGGTGCTGGGCTGGCTCGATCCCCAGGAAATGTTCGGCCCGCTGCTGATGCCGCTGGTTTCGCTGGCGGTCGCCCTGATCCTGTTCGAAGGCAGCCTGACCCTGCACCTTTCTCAGTGGCGCGAAATCGGCAGCGTGGTGCAGCGCATGGTGACCCTCGGTGCGCTGGCCACCTGGGCCGTGATCGCCGTCGCCACCCACTGGCTGCTGGGTTTCGACTGGCCATTGGCAGTGCTGTTCGGCACCCTGACCCTGGTCACCGGCCCGACCGTGATCGTGCCGATGCTGCGGGTGGTGCGACCCAAGGCGGCGATCGCCAACATCCTGCGCTGGGAAGGCATCGTGATCGACCCAATCGGCGCATTGCTCGCGGTGGTGGTGTACAGCTTCATCATCGCTGGCGCAGCGGATGAAGGCCTGAGCCAGAGCCTGAAGACCTTCGCCGGGGTGATCTTCTGTGGCTGCGCGTTCGGCGCCGCCGGCGGCTGGCTGCTGGGCCAGGTGATGCGCGAGCAGTGGCTGCCGGAGTACCTGCACAACCTGGCATCGCTGGCTGCGGTACTGGGCATCTTCATCGCCGCCAACCAGGTGATGCATGAGTCCGGGTTGCTGGCGGTGACGGTGATGGGCATGTGGCTGGCGAACATGAAGGGCGTGGATGTCCGGCAGATCCTGCACTTCAAGGAGAACCTCAGCGTCCTGCTGATTTCCGGGCTGTTCATCCTGCTGGCAGCGCGCCTGGACCTGAACGCCCTGCTCGGCCTGGGCCCGGCGGTACTGGCCCTGCTGCTGGTGATTCAGCTGGTCGCCCGGCCGCTCAATGTGCTCCTGTCCACCTGGGGGTCGCCCCTGAACTGGCGCGAGCGGACCCTGCTGGCATGGATCGCGCCGCGTGGCATCGTCGCCGCGGCGGTGTCGGCGATCTTCGCCATCCGCCTGGACCAGGCGGGACACGCTGGCGCCCTGCTGCTGGTACCGCTGACGTTCGCCGTGATCATCGGCACCGTCGTGCTGCAAAGCGCCACCGCGCGCCCTCTGGCCCGCCTGCTGAAGGTTGCGGAGCCGGCGCCCAGCGGTTTTTTGATCGTCGGTGCCAATGCCCCGGCGCGTGCCATTGGCAAGGCGCTGCAGGACATGGGCAGCCGCGTGCTGCTGACCGATTCCAGTTGGGAGAACATCCGCGCGGCGCGCATGGACGGCCTGCCGACCTACTTTGGCAATCCGGCGTCACAGCATGCCGATGCCCATCTGGACCTGGTCGGGCTCGGCCATCTGCTCGGCCTGTCGCCGGCAGGCGAATTGAATGCCCTGGCCTGCATGCGCTTTCGCCATGATTTCGGTGCCCAACGCCTGTTTTCGCTGGCCAGCGGCCTGGAAGTCAGCCGTAGCGACAAGCACCGCGCCAGTGACGAGCATCGCGGACAGGTACTGGGCAGCCAGCCACTCACCTACGTGCAACTGGCCAACCAACTGCATCGCGGCGCCGAACTGTACAGCACGCACCTGACCGAAGCCTTCGGTTGGGACGCCTATCGCCAGTTGCATGGTGATCGGGCAACGCTGCTGTTCGCCCGCGACGCCCAGGGCTGGGTGCATGTGCTTGGGCCGGACAGCGATCTGACTCCAGGCCCGGGCTGGACCCTGCTGGCGCTGATCCGCCAGGACGAGACGGGGTGAGTCTCAGAAACCCGGCAGTACCGGTACGGGACGCTTGTCCTCGTCGATGGCGACAAAGCTGAACAGGCCGTGGATGGCCTTCTCGCGGCTGTCGCAGCTCATGCTTTCGACGAACACCTCGACCTCGACTTTCAGGCTGGTATTGCCGACTTTAACGACCCGGCCCACCAGCTCGACGATGGATCCGGCGGCAATCGGGTGCTTGAAGTCGATGCGGTCGGTGGACACGGTGACCAGCGGCAGGCGGCAGAAGCGCGTCGCGGCGATGAACGAGACTTCGTCCATCCAGGCCAGGGCGGTGCCGCCGAACAGGGTGTTGTGGTGGTTGGTGGTGGACGGGAATACCGCCTTGGTCACGCGGGTCACCGACAGTTCGGTGCGGCGTTCGATTTCCTGGTCTCGGATGGTCATGGGGGGACTTCTATAAAAATACGACGAAACGACACAGGCCCTGTGGGAGCGGGTTCTCAGAATGCAAAAAGGGCAGCCCGAAGGCTGCCCTTTCTTTCGCAAAGGTCGGACTGGACTCAGGCCAGTTTTTCCTTGATGCGAGCTGCTTTACCGGACAGGTCACGCAGGTAGTACAGCTTGGCTTTACGCACGTCACCACGACGTTTCACGGCCAGGCTGTCGATTTGCGGGCTGTAGGTCTGGAAAGTACGCTCAACGCCAACACCGTTGGAGATTTTGCGAACGGTGAATGCGCTGTTCAGACCGCGGTTGCGCTTGGCGATTACAACGCCTTCGAACGCCTGCAGACGGGAACGATCGCCTTCCTTCACTTTCACCTGAACGACAACGGTGTCGCCCGGGGCAAAGGTAGGGATCTCTTTGCTCATCTGCTCAGCTTCGATCTGCTGAATGATTTTGTTGGTCATCTTGTGCTCCTAAGGCAAATCACGGATTTACCATCGATACGTTAACTATCGTCCCGCTCGCGGATGTATTCCTCGAGCAGCTTCTTCTCTTCTCCAGAAAGTGAGCGACTTTCCAGAAGATCGGCGCGTCGTTCCCAGGTCCGCCCAAGGGACTGCTGCAAACGCCAACGCCGGATGTGTGCATGGTTGCCGCTAAGCAACACGTCGGGTACACGCTGATCCGCATACACCTCAGGTCGGGTGTAGTGCGGGCAATCCAGCAGGCCATCGGTGAAGGAGTCTTCCTCCGCCGAGTCCGCATGCCCTAAAGCTCCGGGCAGCAGCCGCGTAACCGCATCGATCAGCACCATCGCCGGCAGCTCGCCGCCAGACAATACATAGTCGCCAATCGACCACTCTTCATCGACGTGAGCCTCAATGAAACGCTCGTCGATGCCTTCGTAACGACCGGCTATCAGAATCAACGACTCATGATTCGCCAGGTCCTTGACCGCCGACTGGGTCAGCTTGCGGCCTTGTGGCGACAGGTAGATCACCTTCGCCGCTCCTCCGGTTGCCTGCCTGGCCTCGACCAGGGCGTCTTCCAGAGGCTTGATCTTCATCACCATGCCCGGACCACCGCCAAAAGGCCGATCGTCCACCGTATGGTGCCGATCCGTGGTGTAGTCCCGCGGGTTCCAGCAGGTCAGTTGCAACAACCCCTGTTTCACCGCGCGGCTGGTAATGCCGTACTCACTGATGGCCGAGAACATCTCGGGGAACAACGTAATGACTTCTACGCGCAGGCTGGCCATTGCTTAGAAATCCGCGTCCCATTCGACCCTCATCTCACTTGCCGCCAGGTCGATTGCCAACACGCACTGCCGGGTATAAGGCAGTAGCCGTTCACGATCATCCAGGCTGCCAGCACAGGGCTTGACCACCATTACATCGTTCGCGCCGGTCTCCAACAGGTGATCAACCTTGCCGAACAGTTGTCCGTCCTGGTTGATGACACTCAGGCCCACGAGCTGGTACCAGTAGTACTCGTCGTTGGCCAGGTTGGGCAAAAGGCTTCTCGAGATGCAGATCTCGAAACCGCTCAGAAGACGTGCTTCGTCGCGATCGTCCAGCCCCTTGAGCTTGGCGACCAGATCCTTTTGACCGGATCGGCCCTTGACCAGCTCTACCTGCTTGACCACGCCTTCGCGCCGAAGCGTCCAGTGGCGGTACTGCAACAGGTTGTCGATCGGATCGGTAAAGGAAAACACCTTCACCTCGCCGCGAACGCCGTGTACCGAAAAAATCTTGCCGACGACGATCAGGTCGTCCGCACTTTCTGGCGTCGCGTTCATATTGCTCAGGCAGCAGCCTTGGCAGCTTCCTTCAGCAGCTGAGCAACGCGCTCAGACGGCTGTGCACCTTGAGACAGCCAGTAGGTGGCGCGCTCTTGGTTTACGGACAGTTTGACTTCTGCGCCCGAAGCAATCGGGTTGAAGAAGCCGATACGCTCAACGAAACGACCATCGCGCGCGTTGCGGCTGTTGGTCACGGTGAGGTGGTAGAATGGGCGCTTTTTGGAGCCGCCACGGGCAAGACGGATGGTTACCATGTGAACATCGTTCCTGTAGTCGGTGCTGCAAATCTATAGGCCAAACGGGCACGGGTGCCCGAAAGGCCGCATATTCTCAAGGAATACACGGGCTTTTGCAAATGCCTTTTTTCTGGCAACTGCCTGTCTGTCATACAGATCTGCAATGAGGCTGCCTTCTATAAAGCAGCGTTTTTCCCGCCGAAGCGGGTTCCGGAGCGATGCCACACAACGGCACCACCCCTGGATCGGGTTACAGCTTGGGCATGCCGCCACCGGGCATCATGCCGCCCAGGCCGCGCATCATCTTGGCCATGCCGCCTTTGGCAGAAAACTTCTTCATCATCTTCTGCATCTGCTTGTGCTGCTTGATCAGGCGGCCGATGTCCTGCACCTGGGTGCCGGAACCGAGGGCGATACGGCGCTTGCGCGAGCCGCTGATCAGCTCGGGATCGCGGCGCTCGGCCGGGGTCATCGAGTTGATGATCGCTTCCATCTGCTTGAACTGCTTCTCGGCCGCGCCCTGGGCGTTGCCCATCTGCGACAGGTTGACGCCACCGATGCTCGGCAGCTTGTCCATCAGGCCGCCGAGGCCACCCATGTTCTTCATCTGCTGGAGCTGGTCGCGGAAGTCTTCGAGGTCGAAGCCCTTGCCCTTCTTCAGCTTCTTGGCCAGCTTGTCGGCCTTGGCCTTGTCGATGTTCTGCTCGGCCTGCTCGATCAGGCTGAGCACGTCGCCCATGCCGAGGATGCGCGAGGCGATACGGTCCGGGTGGAACGGCTCCAGGGCTTCGGTCTTCTCGCCCATACCGATGAACTTGATCGGCTTGCCGGTGATGGCACGCACCGACAGCGCGGCACCGCCACGGGCGTCACCGTCGACCTTGGTCAGCACCACGCCGGTCAGCGGCAGTGCATCGCCGAAGGCCTTGGCGGTATTGGCGGCGTCCTGGCCGGTCATGGCATCGACCACGAACAGCGTCTCGATCGGCTTGACCGCAGCGTGCAGGTCCTTGATCTCGGTCATCATTTCCGCGTCGACGTGCAGGCGACCGGCGGTGTCGACGATGACCACGTCGATGAATTTCAGCTTGGCTTCACGGATCGCCGCTTCGGCGATGGCCACCGGCTTCTGGCTGATATCGGACGGGAAGAAGGTCACGCCGATGTCGTTGGCCAGGGTTTCCAGCTGCTTGATCGCCGCCGGGCGGTAGACGTCGGCGGAGACGACCATGACGGTCTTCTTCTTGCGTTCTTTCAGGAAGCGCGCCAGCTTGCCGGCGGTGGTGGTCTTGCCCGCACCCTGCAGACCGGCCATCAGCACCACGGCAGGCGGTGCGGCATTCAGGCTGAGGTCTTCGTTGGCGGCGCCCATCAGCTCTTCGAGCTCGGCCTGGACGATCTTCACGAACGCCTGGCCCGGGGTCAGGCTGCGGGAAACCTCGGTACCGACCGCACGTTCCTTGACCTTGTTGACGAAGTCCTTGACCACCGGCAGGGCGACGTCGGCTTCGAGCAACGCCATGCGCACTTCGCGCAGGGTGTCTTTGATGTTGTCTTCATTCAGCTTGGCCTTGCCGGTGACATGGCGCAGCGTCTGTGACAGACGATCGGTCAGGTTTTCAAACATGGGGATCCTTTACAGGCTCTGTGGAACCGAGGTTTAGCCGGCCTTGGGTACGGGCAGGGGCGCGATTATAACGAAGACTCGCGCCAGCGCACACCTTGCCGTCGGCGCCCAGTCTTCCTAGGGGGCGGCGTTCTATGCCAAACTCCTCGGCTTTCGGGCTTGCCTAACAGGACTTATGCTCCCCTTGTCACCCAGCTTGCTACCCAACCTGATCGCCGCCTGCCTCTACGCCGCCGCGATCGTCCTCCAAGGCACCGGACTGGCCCGCGGGGTCAAGGCCGACAAACGGCTGCTCGGGCTGCTTGGCGCCCTGGCCGTGGTTGCCCAGGGCACCGCGCTGTTCTGGCAACTGCTCACGCCCCTGGGCCTGAGCCTGGACTTCTTCAGTGCCGCCAGCCTGATCGCCACCGCGGTGATCGCCATCACCCTGGTCGCCTGCCTGCGCATCCCGGTGGAAAACCTGCTTCTGCTGCTGTTCCCGCTGGGCTTGCTGACGGCACTGATCGCCCAGTTCGCGCCCTCCGGCACGGTGCCGCTGATCAACGAGTCGCCCGGCATCCTCGCCCATATCCTGCTGTCGATCCTGGCCTACGGCCTGTTCACCATCGCGGTGTTCCAGTCCCTGTTGTTGCTGATGCAGGATCACCAGCTCAAGCACAAGCACCCGTCCGGCCTGATCCGCAACTTCCCGCCCCTGCAGACCATGGAAAGCCTGTTGTTCGGCTTCCTCTGGGCCGGCTGGGGCCTGCTCTCGCTGTCGCTGATTTCCGGCTGGCTGTACCTCGACAACCTGTTCGCCCAGCACCTGGTGCACAAGACCCTGCTGGCCTGCGTCGCCTGGGTGGTGTTCAGCGTACTGCTGTGGGGTCGCACCCGCCTCGGCTGGCGCGGACACAAGGCGATCCGCTGGACCCTGGCCGGCTTCTGCCTGCTGATGCTGGCCTACTTCGGCAGCAAGCTGGTACGTGAATTCATCCTGCATATCTGACGGGCGATCGATGAACACTCTGCCGCTGGCTCCGCTGCTCGGGTTCCTCGCCCTGGCCTTGTTGTGGTCGGCACTGTTCACCGCAGTGGACACCGCGCGCCAGCAATTGAGCAAAGGCCGGCGCAACGGCAACCCGGCGGTCCTGGAGGATGTCCCGGCACAGGCGCTGGTGCTGGGCTCCACCCTCGGCAAGCTGATGGTCTTCGCCCTCTCGACCCTGATCGGCCTGCGCAGCCAGGGCGAGCACGGTTTCTGGCTGGGCGCCCTGGCAGCAGCCATCCTGCTGCTGATCTGCGCCGAATACCTGCCGAGGGAACTGGCCCGGCGCAATCCCGAGGCGTTCATCGGCCTGGGCCTGATCCTGAAATTCCCGCTTCGCCTGCTGCAGCCCCTGGCTTGCCTGCTGGACGCTATCGCACGCCTGATCGTGCGACCCTTTGTGGTCAAGCCGGTGGTGGTGCACCACGATGAGCACCTGGATCCGCCAGCGGACGACGACGAAGACGCTGAAGAGCGTCCCGGCCAGCACACTCTGCCCGCCAGCCTGCTGGCGCTGGAACGGATCAGCGTCAACCATATCCTGGTGCCGCGCAGCGAAGTCGACGGGGTCAATCTCGACGACACCATCGAACAGATCACCGCCCAGCTGATCGCCTGCAAGCACACGCGCCTGCCGGTGTTCCACAGCGATATCAACCAGGTCCAGGCGGTGCTCAATACCCGCCATATCGCGCACCTGCTGCCGGGCGCCGAGCTGACCTTCGACAGCCTGCTGGCCGCCTGCTACGAGCCCTACTTCGTTCCGGAAAGCACCCCGCTGCAGTTGCAGTTGCTGAACTTCCACAAGCAGCAGCGGCGCATGGGCATCGTCGTCGACGAATATGGCGAAGTGCAGGGCATCGTCACCCTGGAAGACATCCTCGAAGAGATCGTCGGCGAGTTCGAGGAGCAGGACAGCCAGGACAACCCGCATATCCATCCCCAGGCCGACGGGCGCTATGTGATCGAAGGCGCCATCGCCATTCGCGAGTTGAACCGCTGCCTCGGCTGGCACCTGCCCAGCGATGGTCCCAAGACCCTCAACGGCCTGGTCACCGAGGCGCTGGAAAGCATCCCGGACAGCGCCGTATGCCTGAAGATCGGCCGCTATCGCCTGGAAATCCTCGAAACCGAGGACAACCGCGCCAGCCGCATCCTGGCCTGGACCGTGGCGCGCCTGCCCGCCGCCTGATCCGTTACGCCACCAACACTTGAGTTAGACACATTCGGTATCGAATGTGGCTATACTCGACCCACGCTTACCCAGCCCTGCCGTCGCGCCCGCTACCCGCACCCGGCGCTTTCCGGCCAGCCCGCACCGCCCGCATCGCGCGCTTTAGCGGTACTGCTTCACACCCCGAACAGTGCCCGCGCCCGCCTCCATCCCCACGGGGCGTATGCTCGGCCATGCGAGTCATACCTATAAATACGCTCCGGCCCCTCGCTGCCAACCGTGCGTGGTCGCCAGAAGAGCACTCGACTGTCAGGGGTTCACCAGATGACAACCAGCAGCACCTACAACGAGGCGGACAGCGCACCGTCCGGCAATTCGCCCGCCCGCGTCGCCACCGCCAGCTTCATCGGCACCGCCATCGAGTTCTACGATTTCTACGTCTACGCCACCGCTGCCGCGCTGGTGATCGGGCCGGTGTTCTTCCCGCAGACCTCCGGCACTGCGCAGATGCTTTCGGCCTTCCTCACCTTTGGCATCGCCTTCCTCGCACGCCCGCTGGGCTCGGCGCTGTTCGGCCACTTCGGCGACCGTATCGGGCGCAAATCGACCCTGGTCGCCTCGCTGCTGCTGATGGGCGTGTGCACCACCCTGATCGGCGTGCTGCCGGGCCACGACAGTATCGGCATCTGGGCGCCAATCCTGCTTTGCGTGTTGCGCTTCGGCCAAGGCCTGGGCCTGGGCGGCGAATGGGGCGGTGCAGCATTGCTGGCGACGGAGAACGCGCCGAAGGACAAGCGCGCCTGGTTCGGCATGTTCCCGCAACTGGGCCCCTCCATCGGCTTCCTCGCTGCCAACGGCCTGTTCCTTGCCCTGGCCATGCTGCTCAGTGACGAGGACTTCCGCGCCTGGGGCTGGCGGATCCCCTTCCTGCTCAGCGCCGCGCTGGTCATCGTCGGCCTGTATGTGCGCCTGAAGCTGGAAGAAACGCCGGTGTTCGCCAAGGCCATCGCCCGCCACGAGCGGGTCAAGCTGCCGGTGGTCGAACTGTTCGCCCAGTACTGGATGCCCGTACTGCTGGGCGCCCTGGCCATGGTGGTGTGCTACGCGCTGTTCTACATCTCCACGGTGTTCTCCCTGAGCTACGGGGTTTCCACCCTCGGCTATACGCGGGAAACCTTCCTCGGCCTGCTGTGCTTCGCCGTGCTGTTCATGGCCCTGGCCACTCCGCTGTCAGCCTGGCTCAGCGACCGCTACGGGCGCAAACCAGTGCTGGTGATTGGCGCTCTACTGGCGATCGCCTCGGGCTTCGCCATGGAACCGCTGCTGACTTCCGGGTCCACCGCCGGGGTGGCGCTGTTCCTGGCCATCGAACTGTTCCTGATGGGGGTGACCTTCGCCCCGATGGGTGCGCTGCTGCCTGAACTGTTCCCGACCCACGTGCGCTACACCGGCGCTTCCGCCGCGTACAACCTGGGCGGCATCGTCGGTGCCTCCGCCGCGCCGTTCTTCGCGCAGAAGCTGGTGGTGATGGGGGGCTTGAGCTGGGTGGGGGGTTATGTCTCGGCAGCGGCCCTGCTGAGCCTGATCGCCGTGCTGTGCCTGAAGGAAACCCGGCACACGGATCTGTAACGAAAAACGGGGGCTGCCTTGCAGTCCCCGTTGTCTTGAGCCTTACAGCTCGACTTTCACCGCTTGCGAAGCGCGGGTGGCCTTGGCCCGGGCCGCTTCGATCGACTCGTCACGGGCCAGGCACACGCCCATGCGCCGCTGACCGTTGACTTCCGGCTTGCCGAACAGGCGCAGTGCGGTGTCCGGCTCGGCCAGGGCAGCGCCGAGGTTGTCGAAAGCGGTCTGCTCGGACTTGCCTTCCACCAGGATCACCGCCGAGGCCGAAGGGCCGAACTGACGGACCGCCGGGATCGGCAGACCGAGGATCGCCCGCGCATGCAGGGCGAACTGCGACAGGTCCTGGGAGATCAGGGTCACCAGGCCGGTGTCATGCGGGCGCGGCGACACTTCGCTGAACCAGACCTGATCGCCCTTGACGAACAACTCCACGCCGAACAGACCACGGCCACCCAGGGCCTCGGTGACCGCCTTGGCCACGCGCTCGGACTCGGCCAGGGCCACCGGGCTCATGGCCTGCGGCTGCCAGGACTCCTGGTAATCGCCCTTCTCCTGACGATGGCCAACCGGCGCCAGGAAGGTGGTGCCACCGATATGACGAACGGTCAGCAGGGTGATTTCGTAGTCGAAATCGATGAAGCCTTCGATGATTACCCGACCCTTGCCGGCACGGCCGCCTTCCTGGGCGTAGTCCCAGGCCTTCTGCAGGTCGTCGGCGCTTTTCAGCAGGCTCTGGCCCTTGCCCGACGAGCTCATCACCGGCTTGACCACGCAAGGGAAGCCCAGGTCCAAGGCGGCCTTGCTGTATTCCTCGAAGGTGTCGGCGAAGTGGTATGGCGAGGTCGGCAGGTCCAGTTCTTCGGCGGCCAGGCGACGGATGCCTTCGCGGTTCATGGTCAGTTGCGCGGCGCGGGCAGTCGGCACCACGGTGAAGCCTTCGGCTTCCAGCTCGACCAGGGTGGCGGTGGCGATAGCTTCGATTTCCGGCACGATGTAGTGCGGTTTCTCGGCCTCGATCACCGCACGCAGGGCGGCACCGTCGAGCATGTTGATCACATGGCTGCGATGCGCCACCTGCATGGCGGGGGCATTGGCGTAACGGTCCACGGCGATCACTTCAACGCCGAAGCGTTGCAGCTCGATCACCACTTCCTTGCCCAGCTCGCCGCAGCCGCAGAGCAGTACACGGGTCGCGGTGGGCGACAATGGCGTTCCGATACGAGTCATCTCAGGTCCTCTGGGGGATAGATCCAGGACCGCCCCAGCATGGTGCGGGCCAGCGAAAGGGGCGTATTTTACATGAGCAATGATCGGGAGTGCGACACAGGCCCCTGTGGGAGTCCGCCCAGCCTTTCAGGCTGCGCTGTCGCGCAGAGAACAGGTCTAAGAGCGGCGCGGACCCTGTGGGAGCGGGTTTACCCGCGATTACGATAGTAAATTCACCGACGCCATCGCGGCGGTCCGGCGTTCCGGTAAACCCGCTCCCACAGGGTCCGCGAAATCAATAAGTTATGCGGTGTTCTATGAGAGCTGGCTTGCCAGCGATTTGGCCAGCCCGGACAACACCTTTGCCCATGTCGGCCTCATCGCTGGCAAGCCATCTCCCACAGGGTTCGGCGCGAGGCTTCAGTTGACGATGGCATTTTTCCGAACGCGCCAGGCCATGGCCAGCCAAACTGCAGTGACCCCGGCGAACTTGGAGGCCAGCGCAGTACCGACCACCGCCGGCGTCAGCGCGCCGATCATGCCGAAGAAGATGAAGGTATCGATGGGGATGCTCAGCGCCGAACTGATCCACAGACGGTCATGCAGCGGGCGCTTGGTGATGCTGAACACCAGCCAGTCGATCAGCTCGGACACGGCGAAGGCAGTGGCGCTGGCCAGGGCGATGGCCGGCTCCGAGGTGATGTAGGACAACACCAGCGCCGCCAGCATGGCGACCAGCGCGCCATGCCCGTAGCGGGTCTGGACCATGTCGCGCAGGACGAACACCAGCCCGCCCCAGGCGGACCAGATGACATCCAGGTGCGGCGCACTGGAGAAGGCGTAGTTGATCAGCACCACGCTGCTGATGTAGGCGATGAGAAAGAACATTTGGATGGTGACCGGTGGACAAGGCGCACAGGGTACTTGAGAGCCCCTGCGCGGCCAAGTCCCGGGATTCAGCTGACCTTGGCGGTATGGCCGAAGATCAGCCCGGCAGCGAGGGCGCGCTCGTGGCAGAGAGCGAGCACCTGGCGCCGCTCGGCGTTGTCCATGCGCCCCCAGCGGGTGATTTCCATGGCGGTGCGCTGGCAGCCGGTGCAGATATCGTGGTCATCCAGCGCGCAGATGCTGACGCAGGGCGAAGCCACGGGCTTTTCAACGGAATCGCTCATCAATCCTCCTGCGGCACCAGGTCACGGGCATAGCGCTGGGCGTTGTGCACGTAGTGGGCAGCGCTGGCTTCCAGCATCTTTTTCTGCGCGTCGGTGAGCTCGCGCACGACCTTGCCTGGCGAGCCCATCACCAGCGAACCGTCGGGGATTTCCTTGCCTTCAGGGATCAGCGCATTGGCACCGATGATGCAGTGCTTGCCGATCTTCGCGCCGTTGAGGATCACCGCGTTGATGCCGATCAGGCTGAAATCGTCCACCGAGCAGCCATGCAGCATGGCGTTGTGGCCGATGGTCACGCCCTTGCCGATGTTCAACGGCGAGCCCATGTCGGTGTGCATCACCGTGCCGTCCTGGACGTTGCTGTTCTCGCCGATATCGATCAGTTCGTTGTCGCCACGCAGCACGGCGTTGAACCACACACTGGCCCCCGCCTGCAGGCGCACCCTGCCGATGAGCGTGGCATTGGGCGCCACCCAGCTTTGCGGGTGGGTTTCGACCCGCAGGTCGCCCAGACGGTATTTCATGCGTGGATCCTCACGGTGGATGCGCGGCGGGTGGTCCCGCTCGTCAGATTGGGGTGAAGCGTTCGGGCGGCTGGTGCAGGCTGATCCGCGCGTCGTAGAGCAGATTGACCAGCTCGACGATCATGATCGCCGACAGCCCCCAGATCTTGTATTCACCGTAGCGGTAGCTGGGCACGTACCAACTGCGGCCCTGGTAATCGATGCGGTGGGTGTGGTCGCGCGGGTCCTGGCGGAAGAACTCCAGCGGTACGCTGAACACTGCGGCGATCTCGGCGTCGTTGGGCTGGTATTCGACGTAATCGGGGATCAGCCCGACATAGGGCGTGACCTTCAGGCCATGCAGGGACACCAGCGGGCTCAGCGGGCCGATGACTTCCACCAGGCCGGGAGGCAGGCCGATTTCCTCTTCCGCCTCGCGCAGCGCGGTGAACACCAGGTCCGGGTCCTCGGGGTCGCGTCGACCGCCGGGAAAGGCCACCTCGCCGCCGTGGGTCGACAGCCCCTTGGCGCGCAGGGTGAGTACCAGCTCCGGCTCTTCGCTGCGGGTGATGGGCAACAGCACCGCGGCCTCGGGAAAACGTCGATCGGTTTCCAAAGTGCCCGGGGTGTGACTGCTCACACGGCGAAGTAGCTCGTCCAGCATGGTCTCTCTCGTTCCTGAAACGTTCTGCATCATGCACCAAAGCCGCGTCGCGCCCAAGTCCCGCTGACGATCGCACTTGCCGGGCGCGGCAGCGGAGCGCGAAGATAGCCGCAACTCACAGGAAGATAAGCATGAAATACTGCAGTGCGTGCGGCAAGCCGGTCACCCAGCGCATTCCCGATGGCGATTCGCGCCTGCGCTACGTATGCGATCACTGCCAGACCATCCATTACCAGAACCCCAATATCGTTGCCGGCGTGCTGCCCAGCCATGGCAGCCAGGTGTTGCTGTGCCGCCGGGCGATCGAGCCGCGCAAGGGTTACTGGACCCTGCCCGCCGGTTTCATGGAGAACGGCGAGACCATGGAGCAGGCAGCGCGCCGGGAAACCGTCGAGGAAGCCTGCGCCCGTCTGGGCGAGCTGAGCCTGTATCACCTCTACGATCTGCCGCATATCAATCAGGTCCATGTGTTCTTTCGCGGCGAACTGGCCGACCTGGATTTCGACGTCGGCGTCGAAAGCCTGGAAGTGCGCCTGTTCGAGGAACATGAGATCCCGTGGGACGAGCTGGCTTTCCGCACCGTGCACGTCACACTAGAATGCTACTATCGGGACCGCGAAAAGCAGCACTACCCGGTGCGCAACGACAGCCTGCCGCCCTCTTTCGCCCCGCCACCTACACTCGATTCATGAAACCGCTTTTCCGGGGATACCGTTCAATGCGCTGGTTGCTTGCCCTTTTTTGCCTGAGTGTTGCTTCGCTGTCCCAGGCGGCCTACACCGAAACCATCATCCGCAAGCCGGTTGCCAAGGAGTCCGCGCCCCTCGCCTCCCCCGCCGAAGTCCGTCCCGCGAACCGCATCGACAAGGTACTGGTGATCAAGTCGCAGCGCCGCCTGGAGCTGATCAGCAACGGCGAGCCGCTGAAGACCTATCGCATTTCCCTCGGCAAGAAGCCTGTAGGCGCCAAGGAGCGCGAAGGCGACAAGCGCACCCCGGAAGGCTTCTACTGGCTGGACTGGCGTAAGGTCTCGGACCGCTACAACCTGGCGATCCATGTGTCCTACCCGAATGTCAGCGACTCGGCCCGGGCGCGACGCGACGGGGTTCCGCCAGGTGGCATGATCATGATCCACGGCACGCCGCTGGGTGGTGAGTATCCGGAAGAGGTGTTCCATACCCTGGACTGGACCGAGGGCTGCATCGCCATGCGCAACACCGACATGCGCGAAGTCTGGAACCTGGTGCAGGACGGCACCATGATCGAGATTCGGCCATAAGGCTGGAATACCTCCTTACAGACCTTACAAAACACTGTGGGAGCTGGCTTGCCAGCGATGAGGCCGACAATGACAACAGTGTTGTCAGGTCAGGCCCTATCGCTGGCAAGCCAGCTCCCACAGGGTCGGCATACAGCTTTTAGATATCAGCGAGCTTCCAGGCTTCATAAGCCGGGGTTTCATACGGATGACTCTGCTTCAGCGCCGCAACGACCTGATGAATCAGCTCGTCCGCCACCACCAGTTCCACCCGCCACTCCTCCACCGACTCGATGACCCCGGCCTGCCCGATGAACGGCGTTGCGCCGTCCAGCGGGCGGAACTGGCCCTGGCCCAGCACCTGCCAGGCACAGCAGTCGTAGTCGCCGATCCGCCCGCCACCCGCGGCGAACACGGCCTGCTTGACCGTGTCGACGTGGCTTGGCGGGACGAAGAACGCGAGTTTGTACAAACTCAGTTCACCCAGACCCGCGCGTTGCGGAACATGCGCATCCAGCCGGCATCTTCGTTCCAGTCGTCAGGACGCCAGGACTGCTGCACGGCACGGAAGACCCGCTCAGGGTGCGGCATCATGATGGTGACGCGGCCGTCGCGGCTGGTCAGGCCGGTGATCCCGCGCGGCGAGCCGTTCGGGTTGGCCGGGTAGCGTTCGGTGACCTTGCCGTGGTTGTCGACGAAGCGCAGCGCCACGCAACCGGACAGGTCGGCCTGGAGCAGGGCTTCTTCGCTGGCGAACTCGGCATGGCCTTCGCCGTGGGCGATGGCGATCGGCATGCGCGAACCGGCCATGCCCTGCAGGAAGATCGAGTTGGACTCCTGGACCTGGACCATCGCCACCCGCGCCTCGAACTGCTCGGAGCGGTTGCGGACGAAGTGCGGCCAGTACTCGGTGCCAGGAATCAGCTCGTGCAGGTTGGACATCATCTGGCAACCGTTGCACACGCCGAGGGCGAAGCTGTCGGTACGCTCGAAGAAGCCCTGGAAGGCGTCGCGGGCACGGGCGTTGAACAGTGCCGACTTGGCCCAGCCTTCACCGGCACCGAGGACGTCACCGTAGGAGAAGCCACCGCAGGCCACCAGGCCCTTGAACTCGTTGAGGTCGACGCGGCCGGCCAGAATGTCGCTCATGTGCACGTCGATGGCATTGAAGCCGGCGCGGTCGAAGGCCGCAGCCATTTCCACCTGGCCGTTGACGCCCTGCTCGCGCAGTACGGCAACCTGTGGACGCACGCCTTTCTTGATGTACGGCGCGGCGATGTCCTGGTTGACGTCGAAGCCCAGCTTGACGCTCAGGCCCGGGTTGTCTTCTTCCAGCAGCAGGTCGAATTCCTGGTCGGCGCACTCGGCGTTGTCGCGCAGGCGCTGGATCTGGAAGCTGGTTTCAGCCCACTGGCGTTGCAGCAGGCGACGGTCGCCCTTGAACAGCTCCTCGCCCGCCAGCTTGATGACCACTTCGCCGTTGTTGATCGGCTGGCCGATCACCGCGACGCAGTCTTCGCCCAGGCCGGCAGCGCTGAACTGGGCCAGCACGTCCGGGGTAGCGTCCTGGCGCACCTGGATCACCGCACCCAGCTCTTCGTTGAAGAGGATGGCAGCGACTTTCTCGCGCTTGCTGGTCAGGGTGTCCAGCTCCAGGTCCAGGCCGCAGTGACCGGCGAAGGCCATTTCCAGCGCGGTGGTCAGCAGGCCGCCGTCGGAACGGTCGTGGTAGGCCAGCAGGTGGCCGTCGGCGTTGAGGCCCTGGATCACGGCGAAGAAGGCTTTCAGGTCTTCGGCGTCGTCGACATCCGGCGCCTGGGCACCCAGTTGACCGTGGGTCTGGGCCAGGATCGAGGCGCCCATGCGGTTCTTGCCGCGGCCCAGGTCGATCAGGATCAGGTCGGTTTCACCCTTGTCCATGCGCAGTTGCGGGGTCAGGGTCTTGCGTACGTCGAGCACCGGAGCGAAGCCGGTAACGATCAGCGACAGCGGCGAGGTCACGGTCTTCTCGGTGCCTTCGTCGCTCCAGCGGGTCTTCATGGACATCGAGTCCTTGCCCACCGGGATGGTCAGGCCCAGCTCGGGGCACAGTTCCATGCCCACGGCCTTGACGGTGTCGTACAGACGGGCGTCTTCACCCGGATGGCCGGCAGCGGACATCCAGTTGGCCGACAGCTTGATGTCGGAAAGTTTTTCGATGCGCGAGGCGGCCATGTTGGTCAGGGTCTCGCCGATCGCCATGCGTCCGGAGGCCGGGGCGTCCAGCAGGGCCAGCGGGGTGCGCTCGCCCATCGCCATGGATTCACCGGTGTAGACGTCGAAGCTGGTGGCGGTGACGGCCACGTCGGCCACCGGAACCTGCCATGGACCGACCATCTGGTCGCGGGCGACCAGGCCGGTGATGGTGCGGTCGCCGATGGTGATCAGGAAGCTCTTGCTGGCCACGGCCGGGTGACGCAGGACGCGCTCGATCGAGTCGGTCAGTTCCAGCGTGGACGGGTCGAAGTCATCGCCCTGCTCGGCTTCGCGGGTGACCGAACGGTGCATGCGCGGCGGCTTGCCCAGCAGCACTTCCAGCGGCATGTCCACCGGGGTGTTGTTGAAGTGGCTGTCGGTGACGGTCAGCTGTGCTTCTTCGGTGGCTTCGCCCACTACGGCGAACGGGCAGCGCTCGCGCTCGCAGATGGCCTGGAAGCGCTCGAAGTCGACTGCGCTGACGGCCAGCACGTAACGCTCCTGGGACTCGTTGCTCCAGATTTCGTGCGGGGCCATGCCCGGCTCGTCGTTGGGCACGTTGCGCAGTTCGAAGCGACCGCCACGGCCGCCGTCGTTGACCAGCTCGGGGAAGGCGTTGGAGATGCCACCGGCGCCGACGTCGTGGATGAAGGCGATCGGGTTCTTGTCGCCCAGCTGCCAGCAACGGTCGATGACCTCCTGGCAACGGCGTTCCATTTCCGGGTTTTCCCGTTGCACGGAAGCGAAGTCGAGGTCGGCGGAACTGGCGCCGGTCGCCATGGACGAGGCTGCGCCGCCGCCCAGGCCGATCAGCATGGCCGGGCCGCCGAGGACGATCAGCTTGGCGCCGACGGTGATTTCACCCTTCTGCACGTGCTCTTCGCGGATGTTGCCCATGCCGCCGGCGAGCATGATCGGCTTGTGGTAGCCGCGCACTTCGTCGCCGTGAGGGGTGCTGATGGACTGCTCGAAGGTACGGAAGTAGCCGGTCAGGGCCGGACGACCGAATTCGTTGTTGAACGCGGCGCCGCCCAGCGGGCCTTCGATCATGATGTCCAGGGCGTCGACGATGCGCTCGGGCTTGCCGTACGGCTTCTCCCACGGCTGTTCGAAGCCCGGGATACGCAGGTTGGACACGGTGAAGCCGGTCAGGCCGGCTTTCGGCTTGGCGCCGCGGCCGGTGGCGCCTTCGTCGCGGATCTCGCCGCCGGAGCCGGTGGAAGCACCCGGGAACGGGGCAATGGCGGTCGGGTGGTTGTGGGTCTCGACCTTCATCAGGATGTGCACCGGCTCCTGCACCGCGCCGTACTGGCGGGTCTCAGGGTTCGGGAAGAAGCGACCGGCCACCGAACCGACGATCACCGAGGCGTTGTCCTTGTAAGCGGACAGCACGCCTTCGCTGTGCATCTGGTAGGTGTTCTTGATCATGCCGAACAGGCTTTTTTCCTGGCTTTCGCCGTCAATATCCCAACTGGCGTTGAAGATCTTGTGACGGCAGTGCTCGGAGTTGGCCTGGGCGAACATCATCAGTTCGATGTCGTGCGGGTTGCGCTTGAGGCCCTGGAAGGCATTGACCAGGTAGTCGATCTCGTCTTCGGCGAGGGCCAGGCCCAACTCGACGTTGGCCTTTTCCAGTGCGGCGCGGCCGCCACCGAGGATGTCCACGGCGGTCAGCGGCTTGGGCTCGGCGTGGCTGAACAGGCCGGCGGCCTCTTCCAGCTTGCCCAGCACGACCTGGGTCATGCGGTCGTGCAGCAGCTCGGCGACGCTGGCGGCGTCGGCATCGCTCAGTTCACCGGCGACGTAGTAGGCGATGCCGCGCTCCAGGCGACGAACGACTTCCAGGCCGCAGTTGTGGGCGATGTCGCTGGCCTTGCTCGACCAGGGCGAGATGGTGCCGAAACGCGGCATGACCAGGAACAGGCGACCGGCAGGCTCCTGCACCGGGACGCTCGGGCCGTACTTGAGCAGGCGCGCGAGCACTTGCTGTTGGTCGGCGGTCAGATCGCCATCAACTTCGGCGAAATGAGCGAATTCAGCGTACAAACCACTAACAGCGGGGACTTTCTGGCTCAGTTGCTCGAGTAATTTACCGTGGCGAAAGGCAGAAAGGGCAGGAGCGCCGCGCAGGATCAACATCGTCGGGACAGCCTCAGGAAGGGGGTGTGCTTAGAGGCCGTGCATTCTAGCCTAAACCGTTGCGTCAGGCACCCGAAACGCTGCATTGGCGGCCATCCGCGTGTCGGCGAGTGGATTCCAGACGTGTCGGAGCATTCCTGCAAAGGCAAAAGTGCGGTGAAAAGTCGCAAGCACACTGCGGCGATAGCAGACAAGCTAGCGGTTGTCGAGATATGGCGCGGCAGGCCCTTTGCGTATACTGCACCTTATGTCTGCCCACTCTGTTCTGCGCCAGCGGTGCGCCCAATGGCTCATCGCACTAGGACTCTTCCTGATGCTCGGTGCCTGCGTTGAAAAACCCAGCACCCTCGAACGCATCAAGGAGGACGGTGTATTGCGGGTGATAACGCGCAACAGCCCGGCCACCTACTTCCAGGACCGCAACGGCGAAACCGGCTTCGAATACGAGCTGGTCAAGCGTTTCGCCGAGGACCTGGGCGTCGAATTGCAGATCGAGACGGCCGACAACCTCGACGACCTGTTCAGCCAGCTCGGCCAGCCCAACGGCCCGGTACTGGCCGCCGCCGGCCTGGTCAGCAGCGAGCAGCGCAAAGGCCAGGCGCGCTTCTCCCATCCGTACCTCGAAGTCACCCCGCAGATCATCTACCGCAACGGCAAGACCCGGCCGACCAATGCCGCCGCCCTGGTCGGCAAGCGCATCCTGGTGCTCAAGGGCAGCAGCCACGCCGAACAGCTGGCCGAGCTGAAAAAGCAGTACCCCGGCCTGGAATACGAAGAATCCGACCAGGTTGAAGTGGTCGACCTGCTGCGCATGGTCGACGAAGGCCAGATCGACCTGACCCTGGTGGACTCCAACGAACTGGCGATGAACCAGGTGTACTTCCCCAACGTCCGCGTCGCCTTCGACCTGGGCGACGCCCGCGACCAGCGCTGGGCCGTGGCCGCCGGCGAAGACACCAGCCTGCTCAACGAAATCAATGCCTTCCTCGACAAGGTCGAGAAGAACGGCACCCTGCAACGCCTGAAGGACCGCTACTACGGCCATGTCGACGTGCTCGGCTACGTCGGCGCCTACACCTTCGCCCAGCACCTGCAGGAACGCCTGCCGCGCTTCGAGAAGCACTTCCGCACCTACGCCAAGCAGGAACAGGTCGACTGGCGCCTGCTCGCCGCCATCGGCTACCAGGAATCGATGTGGCAGCCCGAGGTCACCTCGAAGACCGGCGTGCGCGGCCTGATGATGCTGACCCAGCGCACCGCCCAGGCCATGGGCGTGTCCAACCGCCTCGACCCGGTGCAGAGCATCCGCGGCGGAGCCAAGTACTTCATGCATGTGAAGGAACAGCTGGACGACTCGATCAAGGAGCCGGACCGCACCTGGTTCGCCCTCGCCGCCTACAACGTCGGCGGCGGCCACCTGGACGACGCGCGCAAGCTGGCCGAGCGCGAGGGCCTGAACCCGAACAAGTGGCTGGACGTGAAGAAGATGCTGCCGCGCCTGTCGCAGAAGAAGTGGTACAGCAAGACCAAGTACGGCTATGCCCGCGGCGGCGAGCCGGTGCACTTCGTCGCCAACATCCGCCGCTACTACGACATCCTCACCTGGGTGACCCAGCCGCAGCTGGAAGGCCAGGTCGCCGAAGGCAACCTGCATGTGCCTGGCGTCAACAAGGACAAGCCGGCGGAGCAGAGCCCGCAGCTTTAGTTTTTAGCCCGACGCGCCTTGAAGAACTCGCTCAGGATCGCCCCGCACTCCTCCGCCAGCACCCCGCCCTCGTAGATCACCCGATGGTTGAGAAAGCCCTGGGTGAAGAACTGCCCCTGGCTCTGCACGATCCCCGCCTTCGGCTCCAGTGCGCCGTACACCACCCGATTGACCCGCGAATGGACGATCAGCCCGGCGCACATGCTGCACGGCTCCAGGGTCACGTAGAGGGTGCTGCCCGGCAGCCGGTAGTTGCTCGCCGCCTTGGCCGCCGCACGAATGGCGACCATTTCCGCATGGGCGCTGGGATCGCTGTCGATGATCGGCCGGTTGAAGCCCTGGCCCAGCACCTGGCCGTGCTGCACCAGCACCGCACCCACCGGTACCTCGCCCAGCGCCGCCCCCTGGGCAGCCAGTTCGAGGGCCAGACGCATGAATTCCTGATCGCGGCTGCGATCGATGATCTGCGGACGCATCAGACCACCGCGATCGCGGCCATCAGGCCGGTTTCCATATGGTCGATGACGTGGCAGTGGAACATCCAGGTGCCCGGGTTATCCGCCACCAGCGCCACCTGGGCGCGCTCGTTCTTGCCCAGCAGGTAGGTGTCGGTGAACCACGGCTCGACGATCTGGCGGCGATTGGAGGCGATCACCTTGAAGCTCATGCCATGCAGATGGATCGGGTGCTGGTACTGAGTCATGTTCTTCAGCTCGAAGATGTAGCTCTTGCCCTTTTGCAGCGTGGCGATCGGCCGGTCGGCGCAGGTCTTGTCGGTGATGTCCCAGGCCTTGCCGTTGATCTGCCACAGGCTCGGCGGGCGGCCGTTCTCGGTTTCCACCGAGACCTTGCCGACCCATTCGAAATTGAAGTTGAGCTTCTCGGCATTCTCCAGGTCCGGCTCGGCGACCGGGTTGGCCGGCAGTGCTGGCGGCCAGTCGCCGGGCTTGTCGCTGCTGGCCAAGGAACGGAAGGTGCCGAGGCGGACGAAGCCGTCGCGCAGGGAGATTTCCTCGCCGGCCTCCGGGATGCGCATGGCCAGGCAAATGCGCATGCCCGGGCCGAGCCAGTAGTCGTCTTCCAGCGGGCGCGGGGTGATCGGGTTGCCGTCGAGGGCATAGATCATCGCCTCGCAGTTGCCCTTGAGGTTGAGGCGGTAGGTCCAGGTGTTGTCGAGGTTGAGCAGGCGTACCCGCACCACCTGACCGGCCGGCAGTTCAGTGACCGAATTGGCCTGGCCATTGATGGTGATCAGGCGCCCGGCGGTGCCGTTGCGCGCCGCCTCGCGGGGAATGCTGAAGGGCAGGAAGGCGCCCTGCTCGTCCACATGCCAGGTCTTCAGGCTCAGGGTGCGTTCGTGGAGGAAACCGGTGGGCTCGCGCTCCTCGACGATCAGCGGGCCGACCAGGCCGCGGCCGAGCTCTTCGCTGCTGCTGACGTGGGGGTGATACCAGTAGCTGCCGGCGTCCGGGACGCGGAACTTGTAGTCGAAGTACTCGCCCGGCTTGACCGGCAGTTGCGAGACGTAAGGCACGCCGTCCATTTCCAGCGGAAGGCGGATGCCGTGCCAATGGATGGTGGTTTCCACCGGCAGGTGGTTGATGAAGCGCACCCGCAGCCAGGTGCCCTGGCGTACCCGCAGTTCGGTACCCGGCGCCGAAGGGCCAAAGGCCCAGGCCTCGGTCTTGAAGCCGGGAACCAGTTCCACGTCCAGCGGCGCGGCGATCAACTCGTAATCGTGCCCGGCGTTCTCGTCCTCGACCTTGCCCAGCCAGTAACGGGCCGCACCACCGGCACCAAGCCCAACCACCACCAGGCCGGTGAGGCCCTTGAGCATTTGTCGACGGGTAAAGGACATCGGGACAGGCACCTCATCTTCGCGAAAACAGCAACTGGCCATCAGGGGCCAGTGTGAAGGGCGAATACCATACACCCGCATTTGTGAAAGATTAAGTGAAGACTTGTCGCAGGAGTCTTTGTCGCTGCTGATGGCCTCATCGCCGGCAACGCCGGCTCCCACAAGGATCGTGTACACCTCAGAACCCTGTGGGAGCTGGCGTTGCCAGCGATGAGGCCATCGGCAACACAGCACATCTTCAGCGAGACATCCCCTCGATCACCCGATGCAGCGAAGCCGGCAACATCGGCCCATGGTTCAGCCCTTCGAAACGCTGGTAGCTGACCTGCACTCCGGGAATCTTCTGCAAGTCGGCCACCAAGGCCCGCGCCGGCGCCTCCACATCACCAACGCTCGGTCCGCGCGGCTGGGACGGTTCGGCCGTGCCGCGCATCAGCAACAGCCGCGGCCGGCTATCAGCCAAGCGCGCCGGCAAACCCTGCGCTTCCTTCACGATTGCCCCGTCCCGCCACCATAACGACGGACTCGCCGCCGCGTAATCGCTAAACGCCCCCGGTCGGGTAAACAGCGCATGCAACACCGCCAGCCCGCCATAGGAATGCCCCCACAGCGTCTGCCGCCCGGCATCGATGGGCGCCACCCCGGCCACCATCGGCCGCATGCGCCCGATCAGCAGGTCGAGAAAGGCATCCACACCGCCACTGGCCTGCCCGGTCAGCGGATCGACCTGCTGCTCCAGCCCCGGCACCGCCGGTGTGTAGTCGTAGGTCCGTGCATTGCGCTCGATACGCTGGTCGGTCTGGTACCCCACCGCCACCAGCAGCGGCGCCTGGCCGGCAGCGAGACGCTTGAGCTCGGCCGGCTCCAACGCGCCCAGGGCGGCATTGCCGTCAAGCATCCACAGCACCGGGTAGCCCGCCGCCGGTGCCGGGCGATCCGGCTTGCCAATCCACAACTGGTAATGCCGCTGACCGTCGACGGAATCGAGGGCGAGCGTGGTGAAACGGTAGCCGGAGCCCTGCTGGTACAACACCGCAGCCTCCATCTTCTGCTGCGGCTCCGGTTGCGCCAGGGCAACACCGCCGACCAGCATCAGGCCAAGAAAGAACGGGGTGAACTTCATCAGGCGATTCTCGTTATGGCGCACGCAAAAAACCGCCGCTTCGTTGTGGAAGCGGCGGCCGAGAGGTGCTTAGAAGGACGCAGTCAGGCTGGTGTAGAAGGTCCGGCCCGGCTCGTTGTAGGTCGCCGCACCCGCGCCATCGATGTTGGTCACGCCCTGGGCGTTGCCCTCGCGGAACAGGCGCTTGTCGAACAGGTTGTCGACGCCGGTGGTCAGGCTCAGGTTCTTGGTGAAGGCGTAGGTGCCGCTCAGGCCGACCAGCGCATAGGGCGACAGCTGGTTGTTGCTGTTACCGGTGACCCGATCGCCGTGGTAGTCATACTTCTTCGGCGTCTGCTTGCCGTACCAGGCGACGCTGGCCTGCAGCGACAGGTCCTCGGTGGCCTGCCAGTCGAGCATCGAGTTGAGGGTGTACTTCGGCGTCACCGACAGGGTCTCGCCGGTTTCCTTGTTCTTCGATTGCAGCATGTAGGTGAAGTTGTTGCTCCACTTCAGCTGCTCGCTCAGCGGGATGGTCAGGGTGCCTTCCAGGCCCTCGACCAGCGCCTTCGGCACGTTGTCCCATTGGAAGATCGACGAGTTGGTGTAGCTACCGGTACCGCCGGTGGCGTTGCCCAGCGAGCTCATGCCCGACTCGATCTTGTTCTTGTAGTCGTTGCGGAAGTAGGTCAGGCCTGCGACCCAGCCGTCCTTCTGGAACTCGATGCCCAGTTCCTTGTTGACGCTGGTTTCCGCTTCGAGCTTGTCGTTGCCTTGCAGGTAGCAGCTGGTGCTCTGGCCGTAGCAACCCTGGCCACGGCTGTAGAGCAGGTAGTTCGGGTTCAGCTGGTACAGGTTCGGCGCCTTGTAGGCCCGGGCGATACCGGCTTTCAGGGTAATGGTGTCGGTCAGCGCGTGGGACAGGTTGAGCGACGGGCTCCAGTTGTCACCGACAATGCTGTGGTGATCGAAGCGCAGCGCCGGGGTAAGCATGGTGCCGGGCAGCAGCTCGATGTTGTCCTCGGCGAACAGCGAGAAGATCTGCGCCTGGGCAGTGGTATCGCGGTTGGCGCTGGTCAGGCCGCTGACCGCGCCACCCTCGGTAGTGGTCTGGGTGTTGGCGCTCGGGTCGTCGAGTTTCTGCTGGCTCCACTCGGCGCCCAGGGTCAGGGTCTGGTCGCGCAGGGCGTGCAGCGGCAGGTTGACTTCGCCGTGGGCGGTCAGGTCACGCAGGGTCGAGGTGTAGAAGTCGGTGTTGCTGAAGATGCCCTCGGTGCCACCGGCCAGGCCTTCGTTGATCCGCTGGTTGCGGGTCTTTTCGTATTGCAGGTAGGCCATGGTGCTGCCGAAGTCCCAATCGCCGCGGTGGGTCAGGGCATAGTTCTCGCGGTAGAGGATGTTGGTCTCGTGACCGAGCATGCTCTTCACGTTGGCATTGGAGTTGGTGTTCTGGGTGTCGCCGGAATAGATGTTGCCCTGGCGGCTGAAGCCTGCTTCCAGTTCCAGGGTCTGCTCCGGGGTCAGGTGCCAGCTCAACTGGCCGTTGACGTCCTTGTTGCGCACACCTTCGCGGCCCGCCGGCAAGGTGCCGGCCTGGTTGCCGGTGCGGGTCGACTCATGTCCGGAGTTGATGTCCCAGTCGTCGGAGTCGGTCTTGGCCACGTTGCCGTACACCCGGTAGCTCAGGGTGTCGGTCAGCGGGCCGTTGAGGCCGAAGGTCATGCGCTTGCTGGCGCCTTCGTCGCTGTGGGTCGGGAAGTTCTGGTAGACGGTGACGTTGCCGTGGGTTTCCTTGCCCGGCTGCTTGGTGATGATGTTGACCACCCCGCCCATGGCGCCGGAACCATAGCGCGCTGCCGCCGGGCCACGGATGACCTCGATGCGCTCGACCTGGTCGGCCGGCACCCAGTTGGTGTCGCCACGGGAGTCACGCTCGCCGCGCCAGCCGTAGCGCACGGAGCTGCGGCTGCTGACCGGCTTGCCGTCGACCAGGATCAGGGTGTTCTCCGGGCCCATGCCGCGGATATCGATCTGCCGGTTGTTGCCGCGCTGGCCGCTGGTGGAGTTGCCGGTCAGGTTGACCCCCGGCATGGTGCGGATGATCTGCGACAGGTCGGTGGCCGGCGGACGCTTCTTGATGTCCTCGGCGGTGATCACCGAAACGCCCGGTGCCTGCTTGGTCTCTTCCAGCGCGGTGGCCACCACGTTCTGTGGCGCGAGCTCGATGTCCGGGCCCTCGCTGGCCGCATGCACGGCGGTGGACAGCAGGCAACTGGACAACAGCAGGAAGGGAATGCGGGGGACGGAACGGGGCGACATCATCGATCTCCGGGACGGACGCTGAATGCGAGAGATCACGAATGATAATGACTGCTAATTGAGAGTAAAGCTCATTAACTTTCTAAACATTCCGTCCCGACGGGCAGGCGCAGATGCAGGATCAGCCCCGGGTTGGCGTTGGACGCCCACAGCGCGCCGCCCTGCAATTCGATGGCGCGACGGGCGATGGCCAGCCCCAGGCCGAAGCCCGCGCCGCTGCCGGCCAGTCGTTGATAGGGCTCGAAGATGCGTTGCAGGTCGGCCTCGGGCACGCCGGGGCCCTGGTCGCGCAACTGGAAGTGCCAGGCATCGCCCTCGCGCTGCCCGCTGAAACTCACCGTACCAGTGGGCGGCGAATGGCGGATCGCATTGCGCAGCAGGTTTTCCAGGGCCTGGGCGACGCTGTCGAGGTGCCCTTGGACCCAGCAATCGGCGCTCAGGTTGCAGGGCAGGCGTTCACGCTCCCAGCCGCTCTCGAAACAGGCGTCCTCGCACAAGGCCTCCCAAACCGAGAGCATCTGCACCGGCTCGCTGGGCAATTGCGGCTTCTCCGTGTCCATCCAGGCCAGGTCGAGGGTGTCTTCCAGCAGCCGCTGCATATCCCCCACTTCCCGACCCAGGCGCTCGCGCAACTGCTCCGGCGGCAGGCCGCTGTCGTGGGCGATGCGCAGGCGCGCCAGCGGCGTACGCAGTTCGTGGGACAGGGTGCGCAACAGCAGGCGCTGCTGCTCCAGGCTGCGACGCAGGCGCCCGGCCATATGCTCGAAGGCCTGGGCCAGTTCGCCGAGCTCGTCGCGACGCTCCTGCAACGGCAGCCCGGGACTGTTCAGGTCGTCAGCGCGCAGCGCATCGGCGCGGTCGCGCAGGCGATTGAGCGGCACCACCAGATGGCGGTACAGCGCCAGCCCGAGCAGCAAGGCCAGCAGCGCGGGCGCCACGCCATGGGTGACCACATGGGTCCAGGGGGTCAGGCCGGTGGGCAGCAGGCGCTCGGGGAGCTGGATCACCAGGCGGCCGTCCTCGGGATGCTCGGGAAACTCGATGCTGACGTAGGGCAGTTCGTCCTGCAGGCGCTTGCTCATCGGCCAGTCGAGCTTGCGCATGAAGGTCAGGTGGCTGGCGTCCTCGGCATTCAGTGGCGTAGTGCCAAGGCTTTGCAGCATCGGGCCGATCACGGCGACCCAGGTATCTTCCTGGCGGGCAAGTCGTTGCCGGTAAGCCTCGGCACCCTGTGCGCCACCCTCGCGCCAGGCCTGCTCCGCCTCGGCGGCGTAACGGGCCAGATACTCCTGGTCCGCGCCACTGAGGAAATAGGTGCTGCGCTCCACCGACAGGCCCCAGGTCCAGATCAGCCAGGTCAGCAGCAGGCAGAAACTGACCAGGATCAGCGCCAGCTTCCACAACAAGGGATGACGACGCATCAGATCGGCTCCGACTCCACCAGGATATAGCCCTGGCTGCGCACCGACTGGATCTGCAGGTGCGCGGCGCCGATGGCCGCCAGCTTGCGCCGCAGGTTGCACACGTGCACGTCGAGACCGCGATCGAGCCGGGTGTAGGCGCGGTGCAGCACGGTCTGGTAGAGGAAGGCCTTGCTCAGGGCCTCGCCGGGGTGGGCGCGCAAGGTCGCCAGCAGGCGGAACTCGGAGCCGGTCAGGCCGGCAGTGCGGCCCTGGTGCACCACATCCTGGCTGTCCTGATCGAGGGTAACCGCACTTTTCCCGGCGGGCTGCTCCAGCCGCCGCCGGTCCAGCGCCACCCGCCGCAGCAGCGCGTCGACCCGGGCATCCAGCTCGGCCAGGCTGAAGGGCTTGGGCAGGTAATCATCGGCACCGCGGGTAAAGCCGCTGATCCGGTCCTGCTCGGCACCGAGGGCGGACATCAGCATCACCGGCACGGCCTGGTCGCGGCGCAACTGGTCGAGCAGGGTCAGGCCGTCGATGCCGGGCAGCATGATATCCAGCAGGATCAGGTCGAAGCTGTCCTGCCCCAAGGCCTGCTGCGCCTCGCTGCCGTTCTCGCAGGCACGAACCTGAAAGCCACGCCGCAGGAAATGCTGCTGGAGATCCTGGCGCAGGTTGAGATCGTCTTCGGCAAGGAGAAGTCTGGGGGACACGGGGCGGCTCTGAAGGGGAAGTGATTGCAATTGCGAATCATCCCACTTCAGCGTCACCAGAAGCAATGGCCCTGGGTTTCGACATCCCCAATGTGCAATGGCTGAAACGGTGGAAGAAGATAACTAAGAACTTTCCCATATATATGTAGGAAATTTCTCCACCAAATACTGTGTCTTCGTTTGAAACGATCAACATGCATTTGGTTGATCATTGAAACTGAGAATTAACCTTTATCAATAAGACACATTTAGTCGCAACTAACAGTAAGCCTGTCTAGCTCCAACGTCTGCTGGTAAATGGCGGTTTTTCTTACAGGCGCTTGGCTGATTGCCAGCATTTACAGCGGCTTTCAGCCCCGTTTCCATATGCGAGATTTCCCTCTTGATACATGACGGTACAGCTTGCCGGACGTTTCGTCGTCCATGGCCGGCTACTGCATTGACCAATCTTTTCTCCAAGGAACTTTCATCTCATGGAACATGAGTTTCAGAATCGCGTGTTCTCGCTCGCGACAAGCTATGCGACACCAAATACCGTTCGCTTGAATACTTCATTAACTGCATCTGGCTCCCAAGCCGGCGAACAGGAGTAACCCCCCTCATGTTCGAAGCAGCCAGGTTCGGCGACGATATCTCGCACTCCAGTGCAATGGGCGGTTTTGTTCTGGGTGCGGTTCTGGGCATTGCACTGGTCGCCACCGTGGCCGTCGCCACCTTTACCTGCGGTCTCGGCGTGGCCTTGCTCGCTGGCCTGGCGGCGGGTGTCGGCGGCAGCCTGTTGACGGCGGCAGGAGAGGCGCTGGGCAGTCTGTTTTCAGCGCCCAGTG
>Ga0222427_100312_pt1 | contig 94329 bp, 80 predicted proteins | sample 2B20Ametagenome_FD_182890 | JGI IMG/M metagenome (GOLD analysis project Ga0222427, IMG submission 182890) | Enriched microbial communities from leaf-cutter ant dump, University of Wisconsin, Madison, United States - 2B20A (version 2) | ecosystem: Environmental > Terrestrial > Nest > Insects nest... | reverse complement strand
AGGGTCAGGTTCTCGGCGCTGGCGAAGGTGCCGTTGCCCATGGCGCTGTAGCCGCCGCCCATGCTGATGAGGCCGACCTTGATCAGGGTCAGGCCGATCAGCAGCACCACGATGCCGGTGACCAACGGGGTGATCAGGCGCTTGACGAAGGGCAGGATGCGGCTGATGCCCATCTCGACGAAGGATCCGGCAATGACGACGCCGAAGATCGCCGCCATGACGGCCTCTACCGGGGTGCCCTGCTTGACCATGACGGATCCGCCGGCGATCAGCGGGCCGACGAAGTTGAAGCTGGTGCCCTGCACGATGAGCAGGCCGGCGCCCAGCGGGCCGAAGCGCTTGCACTGGACGTAGGTGGCGATGCCGGAGATGACCAGCGACATGGACACGATCAGGGTGGTGTCGCGGCTGCTGACGTCCAGGGCCTGGCAGATCAGCAGCCCGGGGGTGACGATGGGGACCAGGATGGCCAGCAGGTGCTGCAGGGCGGCGACGAAGGCGACCAGGGGAGCGGGGCGGTCGTGGGGGCCGTAGACCAGGTCGTGGCTGGGTTCGTCGGCGTCGGAGGCGCCGTGGGGCGCGGGTTGGGCTAGGGAGGCGGGTTGCATGACGGAGGGCCGGCCGGGGCGGGATACGGGAGGAAAGTGCGGGATTTTAGCGGGGAAGGCCCCGCGCGTCCCAGGCGGCGCCCCGGCGCTAGTTAGAATCCCGTGTCGCCAACAACGGGCCCGCCGGCCCCCACGCCATGCAAAAACGCGCCAAATGGATGGTGATCACGCTGGTCCTGGTCTTCTCCGCGCTGCCGCTGTGCCTGCTGTTCTGGCTGATGGGCGGCGACGATTTCGCGGCCGTCGATCGCGGGCAGTCCTACGGCAACAGCATCTACAAGCGCTATCAGGACGGTGTGTATGCCGCCGTTCCCAGCAACGGCTATTACCGCCTGGAGGACGCCGACCCGGCCAGTTTCGAGGCGTTCGATACCGGGGCTTTCGACGGCAGGCAGGCGGCCAGGGACCGGCGCAATGTGTATTGCGGCAACCGGATCCTGCCGGATATGAAGCCGGCGTCGGCGCGCTATCTGGGCAACAGCTATTTCACCGACGGCACCGTCACATATTTCTGTTCGCTGCACAGCGTGCTCAACCAGGAGCTGGGCGGGCTGGACGAGTTTTGGCAGAAGATCCTGTTCCAGGCGGACGCCGGCCCCAAGCCGCAGACCTACCTGTATCCGTTCACGGCCCTGCCGGCCAGCGCCCGGCCCTACCGGCCGCTGCTGGACCGCGACCTGGCCACCGATGGGGCGCGCGTGTTCTACCGCGGCCGCGAAATGGCGCGGGCGGATCCGGCCTCGCTGCGCCGCCTGCCCGCGGGCAGGGACGGCGACGTGCGGCCCAGCGACGACTTCTTCGCCGATGGCCGCGGCGTCTATTTCCACGAGCAGTTGCTGCCGCTGTCGGACGATCCCGCGCTGTATGCCTTTATGGTGGGCGACCTGTACCGCCAGCCCTATCTCTACGACCCGCGCGACGGCATGGTGTACGTGGGCGCGCAGCCCTTCGACGCGGCGCATGCGCCGTACCGGCTGCGGAGCGAGCACGGCCGGCATGTGTACCAGGCGCTGTTCAGCGGCAAGGACGGCATGTATTTCTACAACACGCAGACGCGGCAGGTGGAACGGGCCGGCGACGATCCCTACGCCTCGGGCGCGTACACCGCGCTGTCGCCGTACGTGCATACGGACGGCAGGCAGGTGCTGTTCCTGCTGGCTCGGGAAGCCTGGGCGCGCACCTCGCGGGGCGGCGGCGGCGGGCTGATTTCCCGCTCTACGCTGATCAACCGGCTGGAGGGCGCGCCGGATGGGGAATGGAAAAAGCGCGGCGTGGTTTATCACGACTTCGGCACGGTCTGGCAGAAGGACGAGACGCTCTATTACCTCGATGAGCTGGGCCCCTCGCAACTGGTCTTCCACCCGATCTACCAGATTCTGGACCGCGCCGCGGCGGACTTCCTGCTGCGCTCGCAAGAGACGCGGCAGATCACCACCGCCGATATCCGCAAGCTGATCCGGGACGGCAAGCTGGCGGCGCCGCAGAGCGAGACCGTGCTGGAAGCCAAGACGCGCTACCGCAAGGTCTTCTCGCTCTTCTGAGGCGGGGCGTTCCCGATCGAAGGCGGCCCCCCAGGTGGCGGCACGGAATTCGGGGGGGGCATCGGGCCGGCGGAATATCGGCCGGGTCTTGAAAGCGCGCGATTGGCCCCCACATCAGTAGGGTTTCCCGGCTGCCGCGCGGGCGGAACGCCCCGGCAGCCAATAACTGTCCCTAATTTATTTACCTAGCCACGTAGAACTATGAGCCAAACCGCCACGCCTTCCACGTCCGAAACCCTGGGATTCCAGGCCGAGGTGAAGCAACTGCTGCACCTGATGATCCATTCGCTGTACAGCAACAAGGAAATCTTCCTGCGCGAGCTGGTGTCGAACGCATCGGACGCCTGCGACAAGCTGCGCTTCGAGGCCATCGACCGCCCCGAACTGCTGGAAGGCAACGGCGAATTGGCGATCACCGTCAGCTACGACAAGGCCGCCCGCACGATCACGATCTCCGACAACGGCATCGGCCTGTCGCGCGAAGAGGCGGTGGCCAACCTGGGCACCATCGCCCGTTCCGGCACCCGCGAATTCTTCTCGCAACTGACGGGCGACAAGCAGAAGGATGCGCAACTGATCGGCCAGTTCGGCGTCGGTTTCTATTCCTCGTTCATCGTGGCGGACAAGGTGACGGTGCTGAGCCGCCGCGCCGGCGCCGCGGACGCGATCCAGTGGGAATCGGACGGCCAGGGCGAATTCACGATCGCCGCGGCCGAAAAGGCCGCGCGCGGCACCGACGTGACCCTGCACCTGCGCGCCGACGAAGACGAATTGCTCAACGGCTGGAAGCTGCGCGAGATCCTGCGCCGCTATTCCGACCACATCTCCTTGCCCATCCGCATGGCCAAGGAAGAGTGGGACCAGGAAAAGGGCGAGCAGGTCAAGACGGAAGAACTGGAAACGGTGAACCAGGCGAACGCGCTGTGGGCCCGCAGCAAGTCCGACGTTTCCGAAGAGCAGTACCGCGAGTTCTACAAGACGGTGTCGCACGACTACGACGATCCGCTGGCGTGGACCCACAACCGCGTGGAAGGCCGCAGCGAATACACGCAGTTGCTGTACATCCCCAAGCACGCGCCGATGGACCTCTGGGACCGCGACGGCCGCCGCGGCGTGAAGCTGTACGTGAAGCGCGTCTTCATCATGGACGATGCCGACCAACTGCTGCCGTCCTACCTGCGCTTCGTGCGCGGCGTGATCGATTCGGCGGACCTGCCGCTGAACGTGTCGCGCGAAATCCTGCAGGAAAGCCGCGACGTGCGCGCGATCCGCGAAGGCTCGGCCAAGCGCATCCTGTCGCTGCTGGAAGACCTGGCCGAGAACAGGAAGGAAGACTACGCCACGTTCTGGTCGGAATTCGGCCAGGTGCTGAAGGAAGGCGCGGGCGAAGACCACGCCAACCTGGAGCGCATCGCCAAGCTGATGCGCTTCGCGTCCACGAATACCGGCGACCAGGCCCAGACCGTGTCCTTCGCCGACTATGTGTCGCGCATGAAGGACGGCCAGGACAAGATCTACTACGTGACGGCGGACACCTTCGCCGCGGCCAGCAACAGCCCGCACCTGGAGATCTTCCGCAAGAAGGGCATCGAAGTGCTGCTGCTGTCGGACCGCGTGGACGAATGGATGCTGTCCTACCTGCGCGAATTCGACGGCAAGTCGCTGGTGTCGGTGGCCAAGGGCGGCCTGGACCTGGCCGAGCTGGCCGACGAGGAAGAAAAGAAGCACCAGGCCGAAGTGGCCGAGGACTTCAAGCCGCTGGTCGAGCGCCTGCAGAAGACGCTGGAAGACCAGGTCAAGGAAGTGCGGGTGACGCTGCGCCTGGTGGATTCGCCGGCTTGCGTGGTGGTGGGGCAGAACGAACTGAGCCCGCACCTGCTGCGCATGCTGAAGGCGGCCGGCCAGGAAGCCCCGAACGTGAAGCCCGTGCTCGAGATCAACCCCGAGCACCCGCTGCTGGCCCGCATCCGCGCGGCCGAGGACGGCGAGTTCGACCAGTGGGCGCGCCTGCTGCTGGACCAGGCCCTGCTGGCCGAAGGCGCGCAGATCGCCGATCCGGCGGCCTTCGTGAAGCGCCTGAACGCGCTGCTGCTGAAGTAAGCGGCACGAAGTAGGCGGCATCCACTACGCCGCACACAAGCGCCCCTGGCTTGAAACCAGGGGCGCTTGTTTTTTTACGGCCTTCGCGCGGGGCGATGGCGCCTGGAAAAAATAAAAAGGGTCTGTGCGGGCACAGGCGTTAACCTTCGGGCTGACGTCTTGTCGGACCCTGTCGAGCCCTCCATGCCCCAGACACGCAACTCCATTCCGGAACTCAAGATCGGTTTCATCGGCGCGGGCCGCCTGGGCCGGGCCCTGGTCTGGAGCCTGGATGCGGCCGGCTGCCGGGTGCATGCCGTCGCCAGCCGCGGCGCCGCGCGGGCGGCCGAGTTCGCGGCGCCCATCGCGCATTGCGCCCAGTATCCGGCGCAGCAGCTCGCCGATGAATGCGACCTGGTGTTCATCACCACGCCCGATGCGGCCATCCAATCCGTCGCGGACGCGATCCGCTGGCGGGCGGGCCAGGGCGTGGTGCATTGCAGCGGGGCCACGGAAGTCTCGGTATTGGCCAAGGCCGCGGCCGACGGCGCCATGGTCGGGGGCTTCCATCCCATGCAGACGTTCGCCGACCCGGCGGCGGCCGCCAAGTCGCTGCCCGGTTCCACCATCACCATAGAAGCGCAGGGCGGGCTCAGCGATATCCTGCTGGCGCTGGTCGAACGCCTGGGCTGCGCCGCCAACCAACTGCCGCCGGGCGCGCGGGCCCGCTACCATGCGGCGGCGGGGTATGCCTCGCAATACATCAACGTGGTGCTGGGCGAGGCGGTGCGCATCTGGCAGTCATGGGGCGCCGGCGAGGCGCAGGCCCTGCCCGCGCTGCTGCCCATGGTGCGCGGCACGCTGGCCTCCATCGAAGCCGCCGGGCTGGCCAAGGGCATGCCCGGCCCCGTGTCGCGAGGCGATGCCGGCACCGTCGAGAAGCACGTGGCCGCTTTGGCCGAGCTGGACGGCGACACCGCCCGGCTCTACCGCGAGCTGTGCCTGCGCAGCGTGTCGCTGGCGCTTGCGGCGGGCGGGATAGACGCGGACAAGGCCGCGCGCATCGAGGGCATTCTGCGCGCGCCCCGGGATTAGCCGCCACGGCTGGCGCCCAGCCGGGCCAGAAGACCGCTGCCGCCCGAGCGCCGGCCAGCCATCGCCGTTTGCCATGGCGGCCCGAGAATTTACGATGCCATCCCCGCCGGGAATTGCGCGATTATTGCTGCCACGGTAGCGGCTCGCCCATGTTCGGCCTCGCGCCTCTTCCGCCATAAGAATCCCGCAAGCCATGCGGGGCATGGAGAGAGACATGACACATCGCGCATTCATGGAGGCGCGGCGCCGGGTCGTGCGCGGCCTGGCCCTGGCGCCCTGGATGGCCGGCCCGCTCGCCGGTTCGCTGGCAGCCGGCGCCGCCCGGGCCAGCACTGCCGGCGCCGGCAGTTTCCCTTCTCATCCCTTGACGTTCATCGTGCCCTGGGCCGCGGGCGGCGGCGGCGACATTGTCGTGCGCATGCTCACCACGAAGCTGAGCGACCGGGTGGGCCAGCCCATCGTCGTGGAGAACCGCGGCGGCGCCACCGGCACGATAGGCAGCGCCCAGGCGGCGCGCAGCAAGCCCGACGGCTATACCGTGGTGTATGCCACGGCCGATTCGCACTTCATCTTTCCGCAGTTGTACAGGCAGTCTCCGTACGACGCGCTGCGGGATTTCTCGCCGGTGGCGCCCATCGGCTACTTCCAGTTCGGCCTGGCCGTGCATCCGTCCATCCCGGCGCGCAATGCGCAGGAATTCCTGGAACTGGTCCGCAAGTCTCCGCACAAGTACAGCTACGGTACCTGGGGCATAGGCAGCACGGCGCAATTGGTGATGGAGAACTTCAAGGCCCAGAACGGCCTGGACATGCTGCACGTGCCCTACCAGGGAACCGCGCCGGAGCTGCTGGGGCTGGCGTCCGGGCAGGTGGACGCGGCCATCCTGCCCATGCAGATCACGGACGGCTACGTGCAGGACGGCAAGATCCGGATGCTGGGCCTGGGCTCGCCCGAGCGCTATGCCACCCTGCCCGACCTGCCCACGCTGAAGGAGCAGGGGATGGACCTGGACCTGCGCAGCGCGGTGGGACTGCTGGGGCCCGCCAACATCCCGGCGCCCATCCTGGCGCGCCTGAACGAGGAACTGGGCAACGTGATGCGCGACCCTGCCGTCCAGGACAATCTCCGCACGCAGTACATCGTGCCGCAGATCATGAAGATCGAGGAATACCGCGCTTTCCTGCAGAGCGAATACCAGCGCTGGGGCGGCATCGTGCGCAATTCCCGCGTCCAGATCGAATAGGGCGCGCGTCCCGTATCGCACCGACCCGCAAGCCCGCGTACACATGGAGATTCCAGCGACATGACAGTCCTGCAGCAGCCCCTGCCGCTCATCGGCACGCATCTGAACCGGCCCGAATCGGTCATCGCGCTGGCCGACGGGCGCCTGTATGCCTGCGACCGCTTGCGCGGCGTGGTCCGCGTGGACCGGGATCCGGGCGACCAACCGGCCGTGGCGTGGCCCGCGGACGAGTTCGTGGCCAACGGCATCGCGCTGCTGCCCGACGGCAGCTTTCTCATCGCCAACGTCGGCCCGCGCGGCGGCGCATGGCGGCTGGTGGCGCCCGGCCAGCTCGAACCCTTCCTGACGGAAGAGCAGGGGCTGCCGCGCTCGCCGCTGAACTTCCTGTTTCCGGACGAGCATGGCAACGTCTGGCTGTCGCTGTGCACGCAGTTGGAACCGCGCAGCCGGGCTTTCCATACGGAAAACGCCGACGCCATGATAGGGGTGATGCGCCCCGGCAGCCGCCGCGTCGAGATCGTGGCGCGCGGGCTGGGCTTCAGCAACGAACTGCGGGTGGATCCCACCGGCCGCTGGCTGTACGTGAACGAGACCATCGCCCGCCGCATGTCGCGCTTCGAGATCCGGCCGGGGGCGGCCCTGGGCGCCCGCGAGCTGGTGTGCGAGTTCGGGCGCGGCACTTGGCCGGACGGGCTGGAATTCGACGAAGAGGGCGGCATCTGGCTGACCAGCGTCGTCAGCAACCGCGTGCTGCAGGTGGACCGGCACGGCCGCTGCACCGTGCACATCGAAGATTGCGCGGACAGCGCCATCGACGCCGCGGAACAGGCGTTTGCCGCCAACGCGTTCGGCTTCGAGGAAATCAGCACGGGCAAGCATTACGGCTTGCGCAATATCTCCAGCATCGCGTTCGGCGGGCCGGATCTGCGCACCGCCTACCTGGGCAGCCTCTTCAATACGGGTATCTCGGTCTGGCAGGCGCCCGTGGCGGGAGCCAAGCCGCTGCATTGGAATGTGGGCAGGACGGTGCTGGATTGAATTTCCAGAAAGGAAGAAATATTCCCGCCGTTCCCGCGGGCGAAGCCGGGGTGACCGTCCGCACCTCGGCCGAGCTGGGAGAACTGGTGAAGGCCGTCCGGCGCTCGCAGCGCTGCGGCTGGGGACCTTAGCCGCCGCTCGGTATCACCACCGCGTCCAGCGCCAGCGCGCCCTGGCCTTCGGGCAGCGCCAGCAGCGGATTGATTTCCACCGAGCCGATGTCCGCGCGCCGCGCATGGGCGAAGCGCGATAGCGCCGCCAGCGCGTCGGCCAGCGCGCCAATGTCGCAGGGCGGCGCGCCGCGCGCGCCCTGCAGCAGCGCATGGCCCTTGATTTCGCGGATCATCGCCAGGGCTTCGTCGCGGCCGAAGGGCGCCAGGCGGAAGCTCACGTCCTTGAGCACTTCGACGAAGACGCCGCCCAGGCCGAACATGACCACCGGCCCGAACACCGGATCGCAGTGCACGCCGGCGATGCATTCCACGCCCTTGGGGGCCATGGGCGCGACCAGCACGCCGTCGATGCGGGCCTCGGGGCGATGCCGGCGCACGGAGTCCATGATGTCCGCGTAGGCGCGCCGCAGGGCGTCTTCGCCGGCAAGGTTCAGCGTTACGCCGCCCACGTCGCTTTTGTGCACGATGTCCGGCGACACTACCTTCAAGGCCACCGCGCCGCCGATATCGGCCGCGGCGCGCGCGGCCGCATCGGCATCGGCGGCCAGGGTGCAGGGCGAGGCGGGAAGCCCGGCCCCGCGCAGCAGCTCCATGGCCTGGACCTCGTTGTAAGTATCCCGCAGCGGGGCGCCATCGGCGGCCGCGGCTTCGGGCGTACCGGCTTCGGGCGTACCGGCTTCGGGCATACCGGCATCGGGCGTACCGGCATCGGTGTCCGCGCCAGTCTTGCCCGCCAGGCTTGCCACCGCGCCTATCGTGCGGATGGCGGCGCTGGGGTCGGGGAAGACCAGGCAGCCCAGGCGCTCGAGCTCGCGGCGGCGCGCCGGCGGGAACAGCGCGCTGATGGCCAGCGGCACGCCGGGATGGCGGGCCTGCATTTCGCGCGCGAAGGCCTCGAAGGTGGGCCACAGGGTCTCGGACGAGCCGGCCGCGGCCAGGAACACGGCCAGCGCGTCGTAGCGGCCGTCGGCCAGGATGTCGTCGGCGGTGGCCAGCAGCAGCCCCGGTTCGGAGACGGCCTGGCCGGTGACGTCCACGGGATTGCGGGCGCTGGCGAAGGGCACGCGTTCCAGCAAACGGGCCTGGGCGGCGTCGGCGGGCTCGGGCAGGGCCAGGCCGGCGTCGTGGGCTTCGTCCGCCATCAGCGCGCCGACCCCGCCGGAGATCGTGAAGATGCCCAGGCGCCTGCCCGCAGGCGGGTGCTTCCAGGTGTCCAGCGCATAGCCCAGGTTGAAGAATTCCTCGATCGTGCGGGCGCGCAGGGCGCCGTACTGGCGGAACAGCGCGTCGTAGACGGCATCGTCGCCCGCCAGCGCGGCGGTGTGCGAGGCAGCGGCCTGCGCACCGGCCTGGGTGCGCCCGATCTTCGTGACGACGACGGGCTTGCCGGCGGCGCGGGCGGCGGCCAGGGCGCGGCGCAGTTTGGCGCCGTCGCGGCAGCCTTCCATATAGGTCATGATGACGCGGGTGTCGGCGTCGTGGGCCAGCCATTCGATGCAGTCCGCGACGTCGATGTCGGCTTCGTTGCCGGTGCTGATCCAGTGCGACAGGCCCAGGCCGCGCTCGCGCGCCATGCTGTAGGCATAGGCGCCGAACGCGCCGCTTTGCGACACCATGCCGATGCCGCCGGGGGGCACGACGCCGTTGGCCGGCGCGGGCGAAAACGTGGCATAGACCTTGCGCCGCACGTTCATGAAACCCAGGCAGTTGGGACCCAGCAGGCGGATACCGCGCTCGCGGGCGATGGCGCAGAGCCGTTCCTGCTGCGCGGCGCCGGCCGCGCCGGTCTCGGAGAAGCCCGAGGTGAAGACCACGGCCGCGCCGATCTGGCCGGGGCGCGCGCGTTCCAGCGCCTGCGCGGCGTGGGCGGCGGGCACGGCCAGGATGGCGAGGTCCAGGTTTTCGTCCAGGGCGTCCAGGCCGGGCACGGCGGGCAGGCCCTGGATGGCGTCGGCGCGCGGATTGACGGGAACGATGCGGCCTTCGTAGCCATGCTGGCGCAGCAGCGTGACCGGCATGGCGCCGATCTTGCCGGGCGTGGCGGAGGCGCCCACGATGGCGATGCCTTGCGGGTCGAAGAGGCGGGACAGGGTAGAGTCGGGAAGCTGGGTCATGGCATAGGGAAGGGAAATCAGGAGTAGCGGACCACGCTGCGGCCGATGCTGCCGCGTTCGAGCATGGCGGCCAGCGCCTGCGGCAGGCCGGAAGGCTCGATGACGCGGGAGATCAGGTCCAGGCGGGCCGGGCGGTATTCGGCGGCAAGCTTGTTCCACACTTGGCGGCGCAGCGGCATGGGGCTGTTGGCGTTGATGCCCAGCAGCTTGACGCCGCGCAGGATGAAGGGAATGACCGAGGACGGCAGGTCCGCGCCGCCCGCATTGCCGAAGGCGGCCGCGACGCCATCCGGCCGCAGGCTGGCCAGCGCATGGGCCAGCAGCCTGCCTCCCACCGAATCGACGACGCCGGCCCAGCGCGCGCTCATCAGCGGCTTGATGGCGGCCGACAGGTCGGGCGGGGCGATCACGTCCTGCGCGCCCAGCGACCGCAGATAGGCTTCGGCCTCCGGCTTGCCGGACATGGCGCATACCCGATAGCCGCGCTGGCTGAGTATGTCGATGGCGATGCCCGCGACGCCGCCGGTGGCGCCGGTGACCAGCACCTCGCCTTGTTCCGGCGCCAGGCCGCAATGCTCCGTCCAGTGCAGCGACAGCGCGGCGGTGTAGCCGGCCGCGCCCAGCACGGCCGCGTCGCGCAGGCCGATGCCGGCGGGCAGGGGCAGCACCCAGCCGTGAGGGACCCGGGCGTACTCGGCATAGCCGCCGTCGCAGTCCACGCCGATGCCGAAGCCGTGCACGACGACCTCCTGCCCGGGCGCCAGCGCCGGATCCGCCGAATGCACCACGGTGCCCGAGAGGTCGATGCCGCCGATGCGCGGGTATGCGCGGATGATGCCGCCGCGGCCGGCCTGGGCCAGCGCGTCTTTGTAGTTGAGGCCGGCGTAGGCCACTTTGATGAGCGTGTCGCCGGCAGACAGGTCGTCTGCGCGCAGGGTTTCGAAACGGCCTTGCGGGGGCGCGTCCGCCGCGCCGGCATGCAGGCGGTAGGCCTGGAAAGTCGGATTTTCCATCTTGGTCTCCTTGGGGGCTTAGCGGCGGGCCAGCAGCCGGCGCGCCAGCGTGGCGCGATGCAGTTCGTTGGCGCCGTCGTAGATGCGGAAGGGGCGCATTTCCTGCCAGACCATGGCCACGGGCGTGTCGTCCGACAGCCCCGAGGCGCCCATCATCTGCACCGCGCGGTCCGCGACGCGGTTTACGGCCTCGGACACGAAGACCTTGGCCATGGCGCTGTGCTGCTTCACCGGCAGTCCGTCGTCCATGCGGCCGGCGCAGTCCAGCGTCATGAGGCGGCTGGCGTGCAGGTCGATGTGGGAATCGGCCACCATGACCTGGATCTGCTGCAGGTCGGCCAGCCGCGAGCCGAAGGAATCGCGCCGGACGACATAGGCCTGCGCGGTTTCCAGCGCGCGCCGGGCGCGCCCGATGTAGCGCATGCAGTGCGACAGCCGGGCGGGTTCCAGCCGCAGTTGCGCGTATTCCAGGCCGCGGCCGGGCTCGCCCAGCACGGCGTCGTCGCCGACCTCGCAGCCGTCCAGCAGGATCTCGGCGTGGCCGCCGATCTGGTAGCCCGTGACCATGCCGATGTCGCGCACGACCCGGTAGCCCGGCGTGTCCGACGGCACCAGGAACAGGGTGGCCCCTTCTTCCGCCCGCGCCAGCACCAGCGCGAAATCCGCGCCCACGCCGCCGCTGATGAATTGCTTGTGCCCGTCCAGCACCCAGCGGCCGCCGCGGCGTTCGGCGCGGGTCTGCAGCATGGACGGATCGGAGCCGGCGCCGGGCGCGGGCTCGGTCATGGCGAAGCAGGCGCGCTGCTCGCCGCGCGCCAGCGGCGCCAGGAAGCGCTCTTGCTGGGCCGCGCTGGCCAGGCGCAGCAGCGTCAGCATATTGGGCTGGTCGGGGGCGGCGCAGTTCAGCGCGGCCGGCCCCAGGAAGCCGCGTCCCGCCTCTTCCAGCACCTGGGCCAGGGCGCGCCATCCCAGGCCCAGTCCGCCCCATTGCGCGGGGAGCTGAGGCGCGTACAGTCCCGCTTCGCGGGCCTGGCGGCGCAGGCCCGCCACGCAGCGGTCCAGCGCTGCCACGTCGCGCGCGATGGCGGGCGACTCGGCGGGTATCGCGATTTCGTCCACGAAGCGGCGCACGCGCTCGCAGAGTTCCTGCACGGCGCCGTCGCCATTGATGTCTTGCCTGGGATGCATGGCTTATTCCTCGATCTTCACGCCGGCCTGTTTCACTACGGCGCGCCAGCGCCCGGTCTCGTCGGCGATGTGCCGGCCGAAGTCCTCGGCCGTGCCGCCCGTGGGCTGCATGCCCAGGCCGGCGAAATAGCCGCGCACCTCGGCATCGGCCAGCACGGCGTTGATCTGGCGGTTCAACTGGGCGATGACGTCTTGCGGCGTGCCGGCCGGCGCCATCACGCCCCACCAGGACGACGCCGATAGCGGCACGCCCAGTTCGGCCAGCGTGGGCACGTCGGGCAGTTCGGGATTGCGCGCCTGCGCCGCGATGGCGACGGCGCGCAGGCGGCCGGCCTTGACCTGCGCATACACCGGCGGCAGGTTGTCGAAGCTCATCTGGACCTGGCCGCCCACCAGCGCGGTGGCGGCCTCGCTGCTGCCTTTGTAAGGAATGTGCCGCAGCGCGATGCCGGTCTGGTGCGAGAACTGTTCGCCCGCCAGGTGCGGAATGCTGCCCGTGCCGGCGGTGGCGAACGTCAGGCCCTGCTGCTGCGTCGCCGCGCGCTTCAGGTCTTCCAGGCTGCGCCATGAGCTGGCGGCCGGCAGCAGCAGGTAGACCGGCACGTCCGTGGCCCAGACCACCGGCGCCAGGTCGCGCTTCACGTCGTAGGGCAGCCTGGCGTACAGCACGCTGTTGGTCGCCAGGTTGGCGGTGCCCATCAGCAGGGTATAGCCGTCGGGGGAGGCGCTTGCGACGTAGGCGGTGCCGATCTGGGTGGCGCCGCCGGGCTTGTTTTCCACCACCACGGGCTGGCCCAGCAGCGGCGCCAGCTTGCGGGCGATCATGCGCGCCGCGGTGTCGGTGCCGCCGCCGGCCGCGTAGGGCACGATCAGGCGGACGGGCTTGTCGGGATAGGCGGCGGCCGCCGCGCCGGCTGCGCCGGCCAGGGCGATCGCGCACAGGGCGAGCAGGGTACGGATGAAGCAATGCATGGCTGTCTCCTTGCCGGTGCCTACTGGATGTGGGTGCCGGTGGATTGCACCAGCTTGCCCCACCAGGCGGTTTCATCCGCGATCTGCTTGGCGAACTCGGCCGGCGTGCTGCCCAGCGGCTCGGCGCCCAGTTCCTGGAAGCGCGCGCGCAGCGTCGGGTCCTGCAGCGCTTTGACTACCGCCGCGTGCACTCGCTCGATCACCGCGGGATCGGTGCCGGCCGGCGCCATCAACCCCTTCCAGGCCATCACCACGAAGCCTTTCTGGCCGGCTTCGTCGAAGGTGGGGATATCGGGCGCGGCCGTGGCGCGCTGGTCGCTGGGCACGGCCAGCGCGCGCAGGTTGCCTGCCTTCACCTGCGGCAGCAGCGCCGGCATGTTGTCGATCATGAAATCGATATGGCCGGCCACCAGGTCGGTGATGGCGGGCCCGGTGCCCTTGTAGGGCACGTGCTCCGCCTGCAGCCCGGCCTGCTGCTTGAGCAGTTCGCCCGCAAGCTGTGCGGGCGAACCGTTGCCCGGGGAGCCGAAAGACAGCTTGCCGGGCTTGCTGCGCGCGTATTGCAGGAATTCCTGCAGGGTCTTCACCGGCATGGACTTCGTCACCACCATCAGGTTGTGCTCGCGTTCCAGGCAAGTGATGGGCGCCAGGTCCTTGGCCGGGTTGAACGGCATGTTCGCGTACAGGCTGGGATTGATGACGGTGGGGCCCGCGGCCGCCAGCAGCAGCGTATAGCCGTCGGGCGCGGCCCGGGCGACGAAGTCCCCGCCGATGTTGCCGCCGGCGCCGGGCTTGTTCTCCACGATGACCGGCTGGCCCAGGATGGGGTGCAGCGCTTCGGCCAGCAGGCGCCCCAGGATGTCCGTGGAGCCGCCGGGGGCGAACGGGACGATCAGCCTCACGGGCTTGTCGGGATAGGCGGCCGCGGCCTGGGGCGGCAGCGCCGCGCAGGCGAACGTGGCGGCGACGGCCGCGATCCATTTCGGCAGGTGCTTGTGCAGCATGGAAGTCTCCTTTGGTTTGGCGGGCCGGCGGCTTCTTGAGGCCGCGGTCCCGATGTGGCTAGCGGCCGGGCGTATAACCCGCCTGGGTCAGCGTGTGGCGGGCGATGGTCAATTGGTGGATCTGGCTGGTGCCTTCGTACAGGCGGAACAGGCGCACGTCGCGGTAGAAGCGTTCGATGCCGTGGTCGGCGATGTAGCCGTAGCCGCCATGCATCTGCACGCAGCGGTCCGCCACGCGGCCGCACATTTCCGACGAGAAGTACTTGCAGATGGAGGCGTTCAGCGTCACGTCGCGGCCCTCGTCGCGCTCGCGGGCGGTTTGCAGCACCAGCGCGCGCGCGGCCTGGATCTCGGTCTGGCAGTCGGCCAGCATGGCCTGGACGAGCTGGAAATCCATCAAGGGCTTGCCGAACTGCTGGCGTTCGGCCACGAAGCGCAGGGTGTCGTCCAGCATGCGGATGGCCGGGCCGATGCAGAGCGCGGCCAGGTGGATGCGCTGCTTGTTCAGGACCTTCATGGCGGTCTTGAAGCCCATGCCTTCGCGGCCGCCGATGATGTTCGCGGCCGGCACCCGGCAGTCCTGGAAGTGCACGGCGGACACGGGCGATCCGGCCTGGCCCATCTTGTCGTAGGGCTGCCCGGTGGACAGGCCCGGGGTCTCGCGTTCCACGATGAAGGCGGTAATGCCCTTGGCGCCCGGCGCCTCGGGATCGGTGCGCGCCATGACGGTGAACAGGCCCGCCAGCGGCGCATTGGTGATGAAGCACTTTTCGCCGTTCAACACGTAATGATCGCCGTCGCGCACCGCGGCCGTGCGCAGCGCGGTGGCGTCGGAGCCGGCCTGCGGTTCGGTCAGCGCGAAGCAGCCGGTCAGCTCGCCGGACGCCAGCCGCGGCAGGTAGCGCGCCTTCTGTTCGTCGGTGCCGTCGGCCACCAGCGCCTCGGATCCGATGCCGGTATTGGTGCCGACGCGGGCGCGGAACGCCACCGAGCATTGCGACAGTTCCATGGCGGCCAGGACCAGTTCTTCGGTCGTCATGCCCGCGCCGCCGTACTGTTCGGGGATCGAATAACCGAAGAGGCCCTGGGCGGCCATATCGGCGACCAGGTCCCGCGGCACCTCGTCCAGGCGCGCGACCTCGGCCTCGCGCGGCGCCAGTTGCTGGCGCACGTAGCGGCGCAGCGAGTCGAGGAATTGGGGGAAACCGTCGGGGTCCCTGATCATGGCTAGTCTCCGTGTCATTGGGCGCCGTGCCGGTCCTGCCGGGTGCCGCGCCGTGTTGAATCCAGGCTAGCAAAAGGCTGGCGAATGCGAGACAAGTGTTTTGATATCTTGAACGCGACTTGCGCCGGGACGGCTGCTCCTGCTCTATCATCGGCGGGACGGGCCGCGTTTCCCGGCGGCCCGGCTTCCAGGACCGCGACCATGACTTCCCGCCCGGGCGAGCGCCATGCCGATCCCGCCTTCGCCACCACGCTGGCGCACGGGCTGTCCGTGCTGCAGGCCTTCCGCCATGGCGAGCCCGCGCTCAGCAACCGCGAACTGGCGGACCGGACCGGCCTGTCCAAGGCCACTATCTCCCGCCTGACCACCACGCTGATGCAGCGCGGCCTGCTGCGCTACGACGGTGGCCTGCGCCGCTACCGCCTCGGGCCCGCGGTACTGTCGCTGAGCTATCCGCTGCTGGCCAGCATCAAGGTCCGCCAGTTGGCGCGTCCGCTGATGAAGCGCCTGGCCGACGCGGCGGGCGGATCCGCGTCGCTGGGCATGCATCACGGCCTGAGCATGGTGTATCTGGAAACCTGCCGCGGACACGATGCCGTGTCCTTCCGTCCCGACATCGGCGCCTTGCTGCCCCTGCTGCCGTCCGCCATGGGCCGCGCCTGGCTGGCGCAGGGCGCCGGCGGCGAGGCCGAGCCCGTGCTGGACACGCTGAAGCGGCAGGACCCGGCGGCATGGCGCCGTTACGCGCCGGACTGGGAGCAGGCGCGGCGCGACTACGCCGAGCACGGGTACTGCGTCGGGCAGGGAGATTGGCACTCGGACGTGCATGCGGTCGCGGTGCCCATGCGCGTGCGCGTCGACGGCCAGGCGCTGGTGTTCAATTGCGGCGTGCCGGTAGCCCGGCTGCGTCCCGGCGATCTGCGCGGCCGCATCGCGCCGCGCCTGTCGGCCTTGGTCGCGCGCGTCGAGAAAATGCTGGAGCGCGCAAGTGGGGCATGAACGCGATCGCGAATTCACCACCACGCTGGCGCGCGGCATCGACATCCTGGCGTGCTTTCGCGCCGACCGCCCGGTGCTGGCCAACAAGGATTTCGCGCAGCAGACCGGCCTGTCGCGCAGCGCCGTCGCGCGCCTGACCCACACGCTGGTCGAACTGGGCTTCCTGCAGCGCGAAGGCGAGCCGGCGCGCTACCGCCTGGGCGCGTCGGTGCTGGCGCTGAGCTACCCCTTGCTGGCCAGCATGCAGATCCGGCAGATGGCGCGCCCGTTGATGAAGCAACTGGCCGATCATGCGCGCGGGGCGGTGTCGCTGGTGGTGCGCGACCGCCTGCAGATGGTGTACGTGGAAACGGCCCGCTCCAACGAGGCCTTGCAGACCCGTCCCGACATCGGCGCCTCGCTGCCGCTGTTGTCCAGCGCGGCCGGCAAGGCCTGGCTGGCGCGCGCCCCGGACGAGGAGCGCGCGGCGGTGCTGAACCAGTTGCGCATCGCCGACCCCGGACATTACGAGGCGCATTTCCCCACGCTGGCGGCGGCCCGCCGCGACCTGGAGCGCAAGGGCTATTGCGGCAACAACCAGCAATGGCGGCCGGACGCCTATGGTTTTGCCGCGCCGCTGGGCCGGCCGCACCAGTCGCTGCTCTACGTCTTCAATTGCGGCGTGCCCGCCGGCGACGGCACCTACCGCGAGCGCGCCGCCGACATCGGCCCGCGGCTGGTCGCCCTGGCGCGCGAAACAGAGCGATTGCTGGGTTATTCGTGATTCCAAGTCAAAAGTGTTTCGCTGGTTTACCGCTATTTCTGCAAGGATGGACCCGGCATACTGGCGGCCTGTCTTTCGATCGGGTCCTGCCGGTGCGCCAGCCTTCCTGCCAGGCGCGCCCTTGAATCCCCGGTCGGCGCTTTCGAACCGAGGAATCCGCATGAACCCCCAAGATACTCAACCGGCCAAGGCCGGCCTGCCCTTGCTGGCGCTTGCCGTCGGCGCCTTCGGCATCGGCGTGACCGAATTTTCCCCCATGGGCCTGCTGCCCGTCATCGCCGAGGGCGTGAACGTGTCCATCCCCAGCGCGGGGATGCTGATCAGCGCCTACGCGATCGGCGTGATGGTCGGCGCGCCCTTGATGACGCTGGCCTTCTCGCGCTGGTCCAAGCGCAAGGCGCTGATCCTGCTGATGGCCATTTTCACCATCGGCAACCTGTTGTCCGCGCTGTCGCCCAATTACACGACCCTGCTGCTGGCCCGCCTGGTGACCAGCCTGAACCATGGCGCGTTCTTCGGCCTGGGCTCGCTGGTCGCTGCCAGCGTGGTGCCGCACCACAAGCAGGCGAGCGCGGTGGCGACCATGTTCATGGGCCTGACTATCGCCAACGTGGGCGGGGTGCCGGCCGCCACCTGGCTGGGGCAGGCGATCGGCTGGCGCATGTCGTTCGTCGCCACCGCCGGGCTGGGCCTGATCGCCATGCTGGCGCTGTGGCGGGCCCTGCCGGCGGGCGAAGCCGGGCGCCGTCCCAACGTGGGCCACGAGCTGGCCGTGCTGAAGAGCCCGGTCGTGCTGATGGCCCTGCTGACGACAGTGCTGGGCGCGGGCGCGATGTTCACGCTCTACACCTACATCGCCCCGACGCTGGCCGACATCACCGGCGCGTCGCCGGCCTTCATCACCGGCATGCTGGTGCTGGTGGGCCTGGGCTTCACCGTGGGCAACGGCCTGGGCGGCCGCATGGCCGACCGCTCGCTGGACGGCACGCTGATCGCCTTCCTGGTGCTGGTCATCGCCGATCTGCTGGCTTTCCCGTGGATCGCCTCCACCCGGATCGGCGCGGCGGCGTCCCTGCTGATCTTCGGCGTGGCGACCTTCGCGGTGGTGCCGCCGCTGCAGATGGGCGTGATGCGCGCCGCGAAGGACGCGCCCGGCCTGGCGTCTTCGGTGAATGTGGGCGCCTTCAACCTGGGCAATGCCGTGGGCGCGGCGGCGGGGGGCGCGGTGATCTCCGCCGGCCTGGGCTATGCCGCCGTGCCGATCGCCGGCGCCGTCATCGCCGCGGCCGGCCTGGCGCTGGTGCTGCTGCAGCGCGCGGGCAATGTGCGCCGCCGCAAGCTGGCGGTGCAGGGCTGCTGAACGCGTCACTGTCGTTTCGTCCGAGATTTTTCGCCCGCCTCGGGCGAGCCAGGTTTTCCCTAGGTTGCCGTCGCCGCCGTCATGTCTATTCTTGTATATACAAGACGGCATGGCGGCGGCGTTTCGCATCGCCATTGCCTCCCGCCGTTCCAGGACGGCGGACAGGCCGATACGCGCCATGCGAACGATCAGAATGGGAGAAGCTATGGAAAGAACGGCGGCAGCAAGCGCGGCCGGGGGCATCGAGGCAGCCCCCGTCCGGAAGGACGGCAACCGCCGGGTGATCGTGGGGGCCAGCCTGGGCAACGGCCTGGAAATCTTCGATTTCACCGTCTACAGCTTCTTCGCCACCGTGATCGGCAAGCTGTATTTTCCCAGCGACACGGCCTATGGTTCGCTGCTGACGGCGGTGGCCGTATTCGGCGTGGGCTTCGTCATGCGGCCGCTGGGCAGCATGGTGCTGGGGGCCTACGCGGACCGCAGGGGCAGAAAGGCCGCCATGCTGGCGACCATCATGCTGATGGGCGCCGGCACCGCCCTGATCGCGTTTGCCCCCACCCACGCGCAGATCGGCCTGTGGGCGCCGCTGCTGATCATCGCGGGCCGCCTGCTGCAGGGCTTCGCCGCGGGCGGCGAGGTCGGCGCCGCGACCACGCTGCTGCTGGAGTCGGCCGGCGCCCACCAACGCGGGTCGTTCGTCAGTTGGCAGTCCATCAGCCAGGGAATCGCCGCCTTGCTGGGCGCGTCGCTGGGCCTGCTGCTGACCTCGGTCCTGCCGGAAGACGCGCTGTATTCCTGGGGCTGGCGCGTGCCCTTCATCCTGGGGCTGCTGATCGTGCCGGTCGGCGTCTATATCCGGCGCCACATCGAGGAAACCTATGTCGGCGGCGACAGCGCCGCCGCCGAGCAGGCCCCCGTCCGGGAAATGCTGACCCGCCACGCGCGCGATCTGGTGCTGGGCGTTCTGATGATCATGTCCGGCACGGTGCTGGTGTACATCGTGCTTTTCTACATGCCGACCTACATGATGCAGACCCATCGCATCGCGGCGCCCGTGGCCTACCTGTTCAGTTGCCTGGCGGCCGTCGTGCAGGTCGTCACGGTCTATTTCACCGGCAAGTACGTGGACCGCTTCAAGCACAGCAAGAAGGCCATGATGCTCTCCATCGTGGCGGCCATGGCGCTGGCCTATCCCACATTCCGGATGCTCGATGTTCCCGGCTACCTCTGGCTGGCCGTGGCCTTCCGCATGCTGCTCATCGTGGCGCTGGGCGTCAACATGCTGACCAGCACCATGCTGATCGTGGAGGCGCTGCCCCGCACAGTCCGGGCGACCGGCGTCTCCATGATTTATTCGTTCGGCGTCACCATCTTCGGCGGATCGGCGCAGGTCATCGTCACGTGGCTGCTGAAGGCCACCGGCAATCCCATGGCGCCGGCGTGGTACCTGGCCGGCATGCTGGCGGTCAGCCTGGGCGCCACCTGCCTCTTTCAGGAACGCCGCGGCGCATGACGCCCGGAAAAAATATTCACAAACACAAGGAGGCCCCGCGCCATGAATGACCTGGATCGGAACATCGTGCCCGGCTTGCGCAATTCGTTCGACGAGATGAAGCGCATCCGCCAGGATATCCACCGGCATCCCGAACTGGGATACCAGGAACAACGCACCGCCGCGATCGTCGCGCATTGCCTGGAGCGCTGGGGCTACCGGGTCCGGCAGGGCGTGGGCGGCACGGGAGTCGTGGGCACGCTGCGGGTCGGGGATGGCAAGCGGTCCATCGGATTGCGCGCGGACATGGACGCGCTGCCTATCGACGAAGCCAGCGGGCAGCCATATTCCAGCGTGCATGCAGGCGTCATGCACGCCTGTGGCCATGACGGGCACACGGCGATACTGCTGGCCGCCGCCAAGTACCTGGCGCAGACGCGCTCGTTCTCGGGCACCTTGAACCTGATCTTCCAGCCTGCCGAGGAAGGCGGCGCCGGCGCGCTTGCCATGCTGGACGACGGGCTGTTCGATCATGCGCCCTGCGATTCGGTCTACGCCTTGCACAACTATCCGACGCCGGCCCTGGCATTCGGGCAGATGGCCATCAGCGCGGGGGCGGTCATGGCCTCGGTGGACAGCCTGATCCTCACGGTCGGCGGCAAGGGCGGACACGCGGCGTCGCCGCAATTCACCTGCGATCCCATCGTCGTCTCGGCCGCCATCATCCAGGCGCTGCAGACCATCGTTTCGCGCAACGTCGGCCCCCAGCATTGCGCCGTCGTCAGCGTGACCAGCATCCATGCCGGCACCGCGTTCAACGTGATTCCCGGCGAAGTCGAAATGAAGCTGTCGGTGCGGACCTACGACGAGGCGCAGCGCAGCCTGATCCTGTCCCGCATCCGGGACATCGCGCAGTCCCAGGCCGCCAGCTTCGGCGCAAGCGCGCAACTACGGGAAGGCGCGGTCTCCTATCCCGTGCTGGTGAACGCCGAAGGCCCCACGCGCGAGGCCCGCGAGGTCGCGCGACGCTACTTTGGCGAGGACGGCGTCGTGGAACATCCGCCTATCCTGGCGGCCGACGATTTCGCGTTCATGGCGCAGCGGGCGCCGGCCTGCTACATCAACATCGGGGCGGGCCAGGGGGCGGCGCTGCACAACGCGCACTACGACTTCAACGACGAGCTCATCCTGGTGGGCGGCAGTTTCTGGGTATACCTGGCGCAGACGCTGCTGCGCTAGGGGCTGCGACTACGCCGCCAGCCGCAGATAGTTCTCGCCCAGTATCCCCACGATCTCCTCCGGCCCGAAGCCGGCCCGCTCCAGTTCCTCGACCAGATCGCCCATCTGTTCCGGCTGCAGGAAGTCCCAGGGCGGCGCCGGATACCCGCGCGGCCAGCGTCCGGCCGCGGCGTGGAAGAAGCCGTAGTCGCTGCCTTCCAGATACATGAAATCCAGTCCCAGCCCCACATGCCCGGGGCCGATCAGGCTGGCGACGTGCGCCGCGTGCCGGGCCATGGCGCGCGGTATGTCCGCGAGCCGTTCGCCCAGGAACATGCCGACTCCGCTGATGCCTATATAGCCCCCGCGCCGGCCGCAGGCGCGGATCTGCTCGTCGCTGAGGTTGCGTTCATGGTCGTAGAGCGCGCGCGCATTGGAATGCGAGAACACCGGCGGGCGCGACAGCGGGGCGTCCAGGGCCTGCAGCGAGGTGCGCACGCCGCAATGGCTCAGGTCCACGCGCATCCCGGCTTCGTCCATGCGCGCCAGCAGTCTATGGCCCAGCGCGGTGAGGCCGGCGTCGCGGCTTTCGTGGCAGCCGTCGGCGTAGAGATTGGCCTCGTTGTAGGCGATGATGGCGCGCCCGATGCCGGCGGCGCGAAAGGCGTGGACCAGGTCCAGGTCGGCCGCGAAGGGCGTGGCGGTCTGGAAGTGGAACGACACCGAGAATTTGCCGCAAGCATGCGCCGAGCGGATGGCGGTGGCGTCGCCGGCGATCTCCAGCCAGTCCTGCGCCTGGCCCAGCACCCGCCGGAAATAGCCGATCCGCGCCAGCGCGCGCGGCAGGTCGTCGTTGCCCGCGGCGGCGGTCAGCGACACGTGGCCGATGCCGGCGTCGCGGAACCTGGCCAGTTGCGCGGGCAGGTCCGCGCCCGGCGGCAGGAAGGGCGCGGTCCAGGGCAGCAGGCCGTCGCAGACCAGCGCGCCGGCCAGCCATGGGCGCGCCGCCCGCCACGCCGGGACGTCCGCACGCGGGGCCATCATGCCTGCTCCAGCGCCGCGCGCACCTTGGCGCCCAGCCCCGCCAGCCGCGGCACCGGTTCGTTCGCGTAGACGAAGCGGATATAGTCGGCGCCGTGGGCCGCGCCCCAGCCCGTCATGGCCGTGGCGCAGACGCGCTGGGCAAGCAGGCGCTCGGACAGTTGCTCGCCGCTGAGGCCGAAGTCGGCGGTGCGCAGCAGCATGGACCAGCCGCCCGCCGGCAGCCCGAAGGGCAGGCCGTCCAGTTCGGCCGCGATCGCGTCGCGCCGGCGTTGCAGCTCGGCCACGTAGCCGGGCAGGTCGGCGGCCGAACGTTCCAGCGCCACGGCCGCGGCTTCCTGCGCGATGCCCACGGGCACGACCACGTTGGCCAGTGAGACGGCGACGATGTCGGGCACCAGGCTGTCGGGCGCGACGATCCAGCCCACGCGCCAGCCGATCATGCGCAGCTCCTTGGATGCCGCGCCCACCGAAATGGTGCGCTCTGCCATGCCGGGCAGCCCGGCGGGGTGGACCAATTCGCGGCCATCGAACAGCAGGCGCTCCATGGCGCCGTCCACGATCAGCAGCAGGTCGCGCGCCACGCACAATTCCGCGACCCGTTCCCAGTCGGCCGCGTCCAGCACCGCGCCGCTGGGCATGGACGGCGACATCAGCAGCATCGCCTTGGTGCGGGGCGTGACGGCGGCGCGCAGGGCGTCGCGGTCCAGCTTCCATTCGGCGCCGGGCGCGAAGCGGAACGGGACCTGGACGGGGACGCCGCCCGCCAGCCTGACCCGGTTCAGCAGCCCGGCGTAGGTGGGATCGGTGACGATGACTTCGTCGCCGACCTCGATGGTGGCGAGCAGCGTATTCAGCACGCCCGACAGGCCGCCGGCCGAGATCACCACATTGTCCATGCCGTAGTCCACGCCGGTAAGCGCCGCCATGTGCCGCGCGGCCGCCGTCCGCAGCCTGTCCTGGCCGACGAAGGGCAGATAGGAATTGGCGGCGTCCCGGCCCGCCGCCTCCCGGGTGCAGGCCAGCGCCTCGGCGCAGGGAGGAATATCGGTATCCAGGTTCTCCAGCCGCAGCCAGTCGCCGCCGCTGCGATCGGCCAGCGATCCCATGCGGTCGACGCCGATGCCGGCGATATGGGTGAGACGGGCGGGACGGGTATGGCGCATGACGGGCTCCGGATGCTAAAATCATAGATAATAGATAATCTATTTTTATGGTGAGCCGCATGACGTCCGCTGTCAATACCGATCGTTCGCTGGCCGGGCAGATCGCCCAGGCCCTGGCTGCGCGCATCGTGGCGGGGGAGATCGCGCCGGGGGCCTGGCTGCGCCAGGACGAACTGGCCGGCGAGTTCAACGCCAGCCACGTGCCGGTGCGGGAGGCCTTCCGGCGGCTGGAAGCGCAGGGGCTGGTGGTGGTGGAGCCGCGCCGGGGCGTGCGGGCGGCGCCGCTGGACGCGGACGCCGTCATCGAGGTGGCGCGGATGCGGGCGGCGCTGGAAACGCTGGCCTTGCGCCAGGCCCTGCCGCACATGACGGCGGAGCACGTGGCACTGATGCGCGGCTGTCTGGACTCGGCCAGGCCCGGCATGGACGTGGCCGAACTGGAGGCCATCAACCAGCGTTTCCACGAGCTGCTGGCCCAGCCCTGCGGCATGCCCCGGCTGCTGGCCACGCTGGGCGACCTGCACAAGGCCAGCTCGCGGCACCTGTTCGCGGCATGGAAGTGGCTGGACTGGCGTCCGCGCTCCGACCGCGAGCACGACGCCATTCTTGCCGCCGTCGAGGCCGGCGACGCGGACCGGGCCTGCTCGCTGCTGGCCGGACACATCATGGCCGCCGGCGAAGCGCTGGCCGAGGCCCTGCGCGGCACCGAAAAAGAAAAGGCACCCGCTAGGGGTGCCCAGGCTCAGGCATAAGGCGAACGCAGGATCAGGCCTCGATCCGCTCCACCTTGCCCACCAGCAGGATGTACGACAGCGCGCCCAGCAGCGCCAGCGACGACACGTACACGATCGCCGGCGCGAAGCTGTCCTTGGTCACCAGGAATCCGATCACGATAGGCGTGCAGATCGACGACAGGTTGCCGACGAAGTTGAACACGCCGCCCGTCAATCCCAGCAAACGCACGGGCGCCAGGGTCGACACCAGCGACCAGGTGATCGAGGCCAGCCCGTTGCCGAAGAAGGCTAGCGCCAGGAAGAAGATGACCCACGGCGTGGAGTCGGTGAAGTTGGCGCCGATCATGGACGTCGAGATCAACAGGCCCAGGATGATGGGCAGCTTGCGCGCCAGGCCCACGGTGGCGCCGCGGCGGATCAGGAAGTCGGACAGCACGCCCGAGCACAGCACGCCGACGAACGCCGCCAGGAAGGGCACCGAGGCCAGGAAGCCCGACTTGATGAAGTCCATGCCTCGGTACTTCACCAGGTAGGTGGGGAACCAGGTCAGGAAGAACCACAGCGTGGAGGTCAGGCAGAACTGGCCCAGGTACACGCCCCAGAGCTTGCGCTTGCTCATCACCAGGCCCAGGTCGTTCCAGTCGAACGGGGCCTTCTTCTCGGTGACGCGCTTGTCCAGGTCGACCACGCCGCCGCCTTGCTGGATCAGCTCGATCTCCGCGGCGTTCGCGCCCTTGAACTGGCGCGGTTCGCGGTAGATCATGAACCACAGCACGCCCCACACGATGCCCAGCAGGCCGGTGCTGACGAACACCATGTGCCAGCCGTAGTGGTGCTGCAGCCAGGCCAGCACCGGCGTCAGGAACGCCAGGCCGACGAACTGGCCCGAGGTGTAGAAGCCGATGGCCGTGGCCCGCTCGCGCTCCGGGAACCAGGTCGTGACGACGCGGTTGTTGATGGGGTAGGCGGGCGCTTCCAGCGCGCCCACCGCCAGGCGCAGCACGAACAGGATGACGAAGCTGCCGGCGAAACCCATGAAGAAGGTGGCCGCGGACCACAGGATCAGCGCGGCGGCGTACAGCACTCGCGGGGACACGCGGTCCACCAGCCAGCCGCCGGGGATCTGCATGGCGGCGTAGGTCCAGCCGAAGGCCGACAGGATCAGGCCTTCGTGCACGGTGTCCAGGCCGAACTCGTCCTTCAGGGCGGGCGCGGCGATGGACAGGTTGCTGCGGTCCAGGTAGTTGATGACGACGGTGATGAACAGCATCACCATGATGAGGTACCGGCTGCGCGTGGGGCGCTGGGCGCCCTGCAGGCCGGCGTGGATGGCTGTAGACAAGGGAAGTCTCCTCTTTCTCTTTATCGGCTCTGGGTGCTAGCGGCCTACCATTCGGCGAAGCTGCCGTCGGCGTGGCGCCAGATGGGGTTGCGCCAGCGATGGCCCACGGCGGCGCGTTCCTTTACGTACTCCTCGTTCACTTCGATGCCCAGCCCCGGGCCCTGCGGAATCGCGACCATGCCGTCTTCATAGGCGAAGACTTCGCGGTTGCTGACGTAGTCCAGCAGGTCGTTGGCGGCGTTGTAGTGGATGCCCAGGCTCTGTTCCTGGATGAAGGCGTTGTAGCAGCCGGCGTCGATCTGCAGGCAGGTGGCCAGCGCGATGGGGCCCAGCGGGCAATGCAGCGCCAGCGCCACGTCATAGGCCTCGGCCATCGCGGCGATCTTGCGGGTTTCGGTGATGCCGCCCGCGTGCGAAGGATCGGGCTGGATGATGTCCACATAGCCCTCGGACAGCACGCGCTTGAAGTCCCAGCGCGAGAACAGCCGCTCGCCCAGCGCGATGGGCGTGGAGGTCAGCGGCGCCAGCTCCTTCAGCGCTTCGTAGTGCTCGCTCAGCACGGGCTCTTCGATGAACATGAGCTTGAACGGATCCAGCTCCTTCATCAGCACCTTGGCCATGGGCTTGTGCACGCGGCCGTGGAAGTCCACGCCGATGCCCACGTTGGGGCCGACGGCGTCGCGCACCGCGGCCACGTTCTCCAGGCACTTCTCGACCTTGTCGAACGAATCGATGTATTGCAGTTCTTCGGTGCCGTTCATCTTCACGGCGGTGAAGCCGCGCTCCACGGCGCTCTTGGCGGCCGCGGCGGTGTCGGCGGGCCGGTCGCCGCCGATCCACGAATACACGCGGATGCGGTCGCGCACATTACCGCCCAGAAGCTGCGACACAGGCACGCCCAGGTGCTTGCCCTTGATGTCCCACAGGGCCTGGTCGATGCCGGCCAGCGCGCTCATGTGGATGGCGCCGCCGCGGTAGAAGCCGCCGCGGTACAGCACCGTCCAGTGGTCTTCGATGTTGCGCGGATCCTTGCCGATCAGGTAGTCGGACAGCTCTTCGACGGCCGCGGCCACCGAATGCGCGCGGCCTTCGACGACGGGTTCGCCCCAGCCGACGATGCCCGCGTCCGTTTCAATCTTGAGGAAGCACCACCGGGGCGGCACGATGTAGGTGGTGAGCTTGGTGATCTTCATGCTTGGGTCTCCTGGGCGGGATAGGCGCGTTGCCAGGCGGCGATGAAAGCACGCGCGTTCCGGCCGACTTCGTTGGCCGACAGGCCGGGTTTGTACAAGGCGGAGCCCAGGCCGAAGCCGCTGGCGCCCGCCTGGGCGTAAGAGGAAAGGTTGTCCGGCGTGATGCCGCCCACGGGCACCAGCGCGATGGGCGGGCGCATCACGGCGCGCCAGGCCTTCAGCACGGCGGGGCCCAACTGTTCGGCCGGGAACATCTTCAGCATGTCGGCGCCGGCCGCCAGCGCGGCGAAGGCTTCGGTGGGCGTGGCCACGCCCGGGCAGGACGCCATGCCCAGCTTCTTGGCCGCGCGGATCACGGCGGCGTCGCTGTGCGGCATGACGATGAGCTCGCCGCCGGCCTGCTGGATGCGGGCGCAGTCGTCCGGGTTCAACACCGTGCCGGCGCCTATCAGGCAATCGGTCGGCAGGGCCGCGCGCATGGCGCGGATGCTGTCCAGCGGATCGGGCGAATTCAGCGGCACTTCGATCAGGCGGAAGCCCGCCTCGTACAGCGCCTGCCCGATGGGCTCGGCCTCGGCGGGCGTGATGCCGCGCAGGATGGCGATCAGGCCGCAGTGGGCCATGGCGGTTTGCAGACCGGTATGGTTCATGTTCGGTTCCTAGGCGTGAGCCGTTGAAGGAGAGGCGATCAGCCCGGCGCTGACGGCCAGGTGCCACAGCCCGCGTTCGGTGGCGTCCTGCGCCTGCCGGGGCGTACCCAGGCCGTAGTGCCGCATGGCCTGGATGTAGCGCTGGCACAGCGCCGGTTCGCCGCAAAGCACGATGCGCGGCAGTTCGCCTTGCTGTTGCAGCATCTCGGCGAGCGCCGCGACTTCATGGCCGATGAGCAGGCCCGACAGGTAGTCGGCCTGCGATCCGGGCGCCAGTTCGCCGGTCAGGCCGAGCGCCCGGGTGCTGAAAATGGTGGACAGGACGCCCGCGCGGCCCGCCGGGGCGCCGGCCACCTTCAGGCCGCGTTCGAAGGCGGCCATGTCGGCGCTGGAGGCGTCGGCCATGGTGCGGCCCAGGATGGTGTGGCCGCGCAGCGCGGCGTAGACCTCGCCCGTCATGAACGTGTCGAAGTGCGTGACGCGGCCGCGGCGGGCGTTCACCCATTTGGAATGCGTGCCGGGCAGGCCGATCAACACGCTGTCCGCGCCGCCTTCGGCCTGGTCGAACAGCACGCCGAAGACCTGGGTCTCTTCGCCGCGCATCACATTGGGCAGCCCATGGCGCTGGATCAGGCCGGGCACGATGTGCAATGGGGTGCCCTCGCGTTCCACCACCGTGAGCAGAGTGCCGATGCGCGCCAGGTCGACCGGCACGTCCAGATAGGCGGCTTCCTTCCAGCCCTGGGCGCTGCCGACCATGCCGCAGGCGATGACCGGCAGCGACGGCTCGGACCGCAGCCAGTCGCCGCAAGCCTGCTCGAAAGCCAGCTCGAAGCCCGAAAGCGCGGCGGTGGCCGCGCCGTCCTGCAGCGGCTGCGGCAGGCGCATGATGCCCCAGGGCAGGTGGCGGGTATCCAGTTTGCGGCCTTCGCCGTCCAGGCGATAGGCGCGCAACGATGAGGTGCCCCAGTCCAGCGCGATAAGCGCCGCGCGGGCGGGCAGTCCGGTAGTCATCAGAAATCTGTCTCGGCTCTGGCCGCGGATCCGGCTGCCGCTGCGGGCAGGGTTCTGCGGGCCTTGTTGTCTGGTGCCCCGCCGGCGTTTGGGGAGACGCTGGCGGGCGATGGGAAAAATTCTAGATCAGCGCTTGAAAAATCTCAAAATATAGAATTAAATCCCATATACAGGGAATGAAATGCCGGAAATCCAATCCGCGCCCCTGGGCCGGCCGCCGGGGATCGCCTGGAAATGCCGGCTTTTTCCTGCATGCCGGCCCGGCCGCGCCGGGTATGCTTCTTTTCCTGTCTGTCGCGCCGCCCCGATTTTTCATGACCACCACGCTTACCCCCGATCATTCCTCCACCCTGGATCCCGACGCCGCCGCGCCCGCCGGCACGCAGACGCTGATGCGCGGCCTGGCCGTCGTGCAGGCCGTGTCCGACGGCGCGCGCGATCTGAAAGAGATCTGCGCGCGCATCGGCGTGGCGCGCAGCACCACGCACCGGCTGGCCAGTTGCCTGGTGCAGGAGCGCTATCTGCGGTCCCTGCCCGGCGTGGGCTATGTGCTGGGGCCGAAACTGATCGAACTGGGATTCCAGGCGCGCGAGGCCTTCCCGATGGCGACGCTGGCGCGTCCGTACCTGGACGGCCTGGCCGAACTGACGGGCGACACCATCCACCTGGCTGTGCGCGACAACGACGAAGTGCTGTACCTGGAGAAGATCCCCGGCAAGAAAGGCCTGGAAATGCGCTCGCGGGTGGGGCATCGCATGCCGCTGGCCGCCACGGGCGTGGGCAAGGCGCTGCTATTGGACGCGGAAGAGCCGCAATGGAAGGCGCTGCACCGCATCGGCGCGCCGATATCCTCGCGCGCGCCGGGCGGCCTCCAGACCTGGGAGGCTTTCCGCGACCGCATGCGCGAATACGCGGCCCACGGATACGCCTTCGACCTGGAAGACAACGAGCCCTCGATCCGCTGCGTGGCGGCGCCGGTGCGGGACGCGTCCAGCGGCATCGTGGCCGCGATCAGCGTGTCCAGCACGGTGCCGTACATGTCGCTGGAACGCATGCGGGAAATGGTCGCCGTCGTGCAGGGCGCGGCGGCGGGGATTTCCGCCGAATTGGGATGGAAGGTGGAGCGCGCCTGATCGCGCGCTCCCGGGCCTTATTCCAGCGGCAGCGTCAGCACGCCCTGGGGCGCGGGGCGCATCATCACGCGCCGGTACCAGGCCGATAGCGCCGGCGTGTCCGGGCGTTCGATCGGCAGCGCCAGCCAGCGGTGCGCCGAGCAGACCAGCGCGATGTCGCCCATGGTCAGGTGCCGTCCGGCGATGAACTCGCGGCCCTGCAGGGCCTGGTCCAGGATCAGGGCGCGCGCGTTCGAGCGCTTCGCGGAGTTTTCGATGGCCGCCTGGTCGCGCTTGTCTTGCGGCGTGCGGACCAGGCCCAGGAAGGCCGGCCCCATGACGCCTTGCCATTCCGTGGCCTGCCAGTCCATCCAGCGGTCGGCGTCGGCGCGCAGGCAGGCGTCCTCGGGCCACAGCGTGCCCACGCCGTAGCGCGAGGCCAGGTAGCGCACGATGGCGTTGGATTCCCACAGCACGAAGCCACCGTCGTCGATGACGGGCACGGTGCGGTTGGGATTGAGCCTGGCGAACTCCGGCGTATCGACCACGCCGAACGGCCCGCCGGCCTGCGTGAAGGAATGCGGCAGGGCCAGTTCGCGCACGGCCAGCATGACTTTCTGAACGTTGACGGAAGTCAGGCGTCCCCAGATCTTCAACATAACCAGTCCTTTTTTTATGTCAGGCGGGCGGCAGTTGCCGCCGCGCAAAACCGCTGTTGCGCGCAAAGCGCGCCCAGTTGAAAGCGGGCCCCGGGTCCGTCTTGCGGCCCGGAGCGATGTGTTCGTGGCCCCGGACGGCGGCCAGGGGATGGCGCGCGCGCAGGGCGGGCACCAGCTTGCGCAGCGCCTGGTACTGCTCGTCGGCGTAGGGCAGGGTGTCGGTGCCTTCGAGTTCGATGCCGATGGAAAAATCATTGCAGCGCTCGCGGCCCGCATGGCGCGAAACGCCCGCGTGCCAGGCGCGTTCGTCGGTGGACACGAACTGGACGATGCGGCCGTCGCGGCGGATGAAGAAATGCGCCGACACGCGCAGCCCGCGCAGCCGCTCCAGCCAGGGATGCGAACCGTAGTCCAGCGTGTTCAGGAATAGGCCGGCGACTTCCGGCCCACCGAACCGTCCGGGCGGCAGGCTGATGTTGTGCAGCACGAGCAGCGACACCTGCGCATCCGCGGGCCGCGCGTCGCGGTTGGGGGAGGGCAGCAGCGAAACACCCGGGGCCGGCGCCAGCCAGCCATGACGATCCAGAAGCAAGGCCATGGGAAGAAAGCATGTGTGTAGTCCAACATGCATTATGCCGTGGGAAAAGGCAGGGTTCTATTCCGTGGGGAGGGGCGGTTGCTGGTGGGGGTGTCAGATACTCTTGGGGCGGACGGTTGCTTATGGGGGTGTCAGACACCCGCGGGACGCTATGGACGTTTGGAGGGTGTCTCTTCGGGTGTCAGACACCTGGCACCGAGGCTGTCTCACCTGAGAGAAGCGTCAGGTGCCAGACACGGAGAGAGACACGTCAGGTGTCTGACACCCGAGGAGAAGCTCTACAAACTGCCCCGCCGCCCCGCGGGTGTCTGACACCCCCATGAGCAACCGCCTCCCCTTCAATGCTTCCCAGGCCCCAGCCGCGCATGCTCCGCGTTGCACCAGGTCTGCCCGCCCTGCAACAGCGCCTCGGAACGCGGCAGATGAATGCCGCAATGGGCGCAGCGCACCATCGATTCCAGCGGCTTGGCCTGCGGCGCCCGGCCGCCGGCCGGTTTCCCACCTTGCGCGCCGGCCTGTTTCGCCGCCGCCATGCGGCCGGCGAGGCGGGCCACGAACAGCACCACGATGACCAGAAAAATCCAGAACAGCAACTTGCCCACGTCAACCTCGGTGCAGAATCATTTCCAGCACGAACCGGCTGCCGGTGTAGGCCAGAATCAGGAAACCAAAACCCGTCAGCGTCCAGCGCAGGGCCACCCGGCCGCGCCAGCCCCAGATATGGCGGCCCGCCAGCAGCACGCCGAACGTCAGCCAGGACAGCAGCGTGAAGACGGTTTTGTGGTCGAAGGGCAGGATCTTGCCCGTCAGCTTCATGGACGCGACCGACCCCGTGCCCACGGCCAGGGTCAGCACCACGAAGCCGATCCAGATGATGCGGAACAGCAGTTGTTCCTGCACCAGCAGGGGCGGCTGGGAATCCAGGACGCGGCTCACGATGCTGCGTTCGGCGGGGGCGTCCAGCGGGCGGTGCAGGTGGCGGTCCAGCAGCGCCATCATCATGGCGTGCAGCGCGGCGATGGTAATCAAGCCATAGGCCGCCAGCGCGATCAGCAGGTGCACGCGCAGCCAGGTATCGTCGGCGTGGGGCACGTACTGCCCCTGGGGGAAGAGCGCGGCCAGGCCGCTGGCCAGGGTGGCGGCGGGCAGCAGCAGCAATTGCAGCCCGTCTATGCGCACCAGCAGGCTTTCCAGCCAGAACACCACCATGCCCAGCCAGATGGCGGCGGACAGGGCCAGTGCCCACCCGATGAACAGGTGCTGGGCGCCCAGCATCGCTTGTTGCAGCCCGATTCCATGGAGGACCAGTGCCCCCAGCAGGCACAGACGGGCGACCTTGCCCGTCTGCTCCACGCCGCCGGCGCCGGCCAGGCGGATCCAAAGCGCCCCTCCGAGCACTGCGTACGCCAAGGCAGCCGCCGTGTGAAATACAATGCCTAGTGACATAGAAACCGTTGTCTGGATGGGGCCTGAGGGTGCATGCCACCCGAAAGCGCGCAATCCGCGCCCGCGGCCACCGTTCAATCGACTAGTTTAAGCGGAAACGCCTCTCATGCTCGATAACCTAACTCAACGCCTTTCGCGCGTCGTCAAGACGCTGCGCGGGGAAGCCCGCCTGACAGAGGCCAATACCCAGGAGATGCTGCGCGAAGTGCGCATGGCGCTGCTGGAAGCCGACGTGGCGCTGCCCGTCGTGCGCGAGTTCGTCGCGCGTGTGAAGGAAAAGGCGCTGGGCGAAGAAGTCGCCGGCAGCCTCAGCCCCGGCCAGGCCCTGGTCGGCGTCGTCCACAAGGAACTGACCTCCCTCATGGGCGGCGACCTGGGCGCCGATTCCGGCGAACTGTCGCTGGCCGTGCAGCCGCCCGCCGTGATCCTGATGGCCGGCCTGCAGGGCGCCGGCAAGACCACCACCACCGGCAAGCTGGCGCGCTGGCTGACCGAAGGCCAGCACACCCAGCACGGCCGCAAGACCGGCAAGAAGAAAGTGCTGGTGGTGTCCGCCGACGTCTACCGTCCGGCCGCTATCGACCAGCTCAAGAGCGTGGCGGCCCAGGTCGGCGTGGATTTCCTGCCGTCCGACCCCAGCCAGAAGCCCGAGGACATCGCCCGCAACGCGGTGGACCACGCGCGCCGCCATCACTACGACGTACTGATCCTGGACACGGCCGGCCGCCTGGGCATCGACGAAGCCATGATGCGCGAAATCCGCGCGCTCCACGACCTGGTCAAGCCGGTGGAAACGCTGTTCGTGGTCGACGCCATGCAGGGCCAGGACGCGGTCAACACCGCGCGCGCCTTCGCGGAAGCCCTGCCGCTGACGGGCGTGGTCCTGACCAAGCTGGACGGCGACGCCCGCGGCGGCGCGGCCCTGTCGGTGCGCCACGTTACCGGCAAGCCCCTGAAATTCGTCGGCGTCTCGGAAAAGCTGGACGGGCTGGAGCCCTTCCACCCCGAGCGCATGGCGCAGCGCGTGCTGGGCATGGGCGACATCGTGTCGCTGGTCGAGCAGGCCCAGAAGAACATCGACATCGCCGAAGCCCAGAAGCTGGCCGCCAAGATCAAGTCGGGCAACAAGTTCGACCTGAACGACTTCCGCGACCAGCTCGGCCAGGTGAAAAAGCTGGGCGACATGGGTTCACTGCTTGAAAAGCTGCCCGCCCAGTTCCAGCAGGCCGCCGGCCAGTTGCAGGGCGGCCAGGCTGAAAAGCAGCTACGCCGCACCGAAGGCATCCTGAACTCCATGACGGCTGCCGAACGCGCCAAGCCCGAACTCATCAAGGCCTCGCGCAAGCGCCGCATCGCCGCCGGCTCCGGCGTGCCCGTGCAGGAAGTCAACCGCCTGCTGGCCCAGTTCGAGCAGATGCAGGGCATGATGAAGCAGATGAAGAAGGGCGGCATGGCCAAGATGATGCGCGCCATGGGCGGCATGAAGGGCCTGGGCCGCTTCCGATGATTCCGTGTGTCTGGCACCTCGCGTGTCCGACACCGGCAAACCTCAGGGTCATCGCCAAAAAAATGGCCAGACGTTGCGTCTGGCCAAGTGATCGCGGCAAGCAGGGGGCGCTGCCGCGATGCAAGCCGGAAAGCGCATGGGTGCCTTCCGGCTTGTTCGTTTCAGGTCACTCCAAGGGCGGGATGCGCAGCACCTGGCCCGGATAGATCTTGTCGGGGCTGGTCAGCATGGGCTTGTTGGCTTCGAAGATCAGCGTGTTCTTCGCGCCCTGGCCCTTGCCGTATTGCGCTTCCGCGATCTTCCACAGGTTGTCGCCCTTTTGCACCGTGTACATCTTGGCTTCGGCGGTGGCCTGCTTCACCTTCAGTTGGTTGTCCACCTGCGCGACGCCCACGGTATTGCCCAGCGCCAGGGTGATCTTCTCGGCGTCTTCCGTGCTGAGGGCCTCGCCCGCCACCGTGACCTTGTCGCCGTCGACCGAGATCTGCAGGCCATCGGCGTTCAAGCCGTGCTTGTCGAGCTCTTTCTTCAACTCGTCGGCCGTCGCGGCCTTGGCCTCGCTGGCGCCGAAGAGCTTTTCCCCAACGTCTTTGATGAAATTGAGCAGACCCATAGTGTTTCCTTTATCTATGTTGCGGTGAGAAAACAAAGTGTCATCAGGGCTTTTGGCCCATGAACATCTTGCGCACGATACCGGCGATCAAGGTAAGCACGGCCCCACCGATGCCGCCACCCACCACGCTGCTGGCTATCGCTGAAAGATCCAGTCCCGCATTGCCCGCCGCAACCGCTCCGGCTCCGGCGGTGATCATGGGAGCCAGCCAGGAACCGCCAGCCAGGCCGCCGATGGCGCCCGCGATGGTGTTGCCCAACGGCCCCAGATTGAACTGCTGAAGCATTTTTCCCAGCCCGTTGCCTCCGGCTGCGCCGGCGACAAGCTGGATGATCAGGTTGACGATGACTGCAGTGTCCATGATGCCTCCTCTGCCCACAGGGCGATGTGCAACGCTAGAACAACAGCAAGACAACAGTGCGAAACCAGCAGGAACGATTATGACTCGCAGATTCCCCGCACGACGAGGGGTTAACGTGTAACAGGTTGCTAGCCCGTTGGCAGACTACGCAAGAATGCTGGCCACTTTGCAGGGAATGCGCATCCGCGGACCTAAACCGCATCCGGCAGGCGGCTACATGCGACGAGGGCCGCTATGTCAGCGGCCCTCGTCTCCGGTTGCTTCAGCGCGGCGGCAGTGCGCGCGGCGCGGGCCTCAGCCCCCGCCCACCGCCACCACGATCTCGATCTGGTCGCCGTCGGCCAGCGGGGTCTGCGCGTGCTGGCTCTTGGGCACGATCTCGCCGTTGCGTTCCACGGCCACGCGCTTGCCGGCATAGCCCAGGGTCTCGAGCAGTTCGTTCACGGTCGTGTCCAGGGGGAACTCCCGTGCGTCTCCGTTCAGGGTGATGTGCATGCAGGTCTCCTTGCCAGTTATCGCGCGTAGGCGTCGGTGGCGGCGATCAGTCGCGCCAGCGTGCCGGGTTCATCGAAGGCGTGGCCCGCGTCGGGGACCAGGTGGAAGTCGGCCTCGGGCCAGGCGCGGTGCAGGTCCCAGGCGGTGCGCGCGGGCGTGCAGACGTCGTAGCGGCCCTGGACGATGGTGCCGGGGATGCCGCGCAGCTTATGGGCGTCGCGGATCAACTGGCCTTCTTCCATGAAGCCGGCGTTCACGAAGTAGTGGTTTTCGATGCGGGCAAAGGCCAGCGCGGCGCGGTCGGCGGCATGGCTTTGCTGATGGCGCGGACTGGGCAGCAGCGTAATGGTGCTGTCTTCCCACTTGCTCCAGGCCTTCGCGGCGCGCAATTGTTCGGCCGGATCGTCGCCCGTCAGGCGCTTGTGATAGGCCGCCACCAGGTCGCCGCGCTCCTCTTCCGGAATGGGCGCCAGGTATTCCTCCCAGCGGTCGGGGAACAGCCACGACGCGCCTTCCTGGTAGAACCACTGGATCTCCGCGCGCCGCAGTCCGAAGATCCCGCGCAGCACCAGTTCGCTGACGTGGGACACGTGCGTCTCGGCATAGGCCAGCGCCAGCGTCGACCCCCACGAACCGCCGAACACCAGCCACTTCTCGGCGCCCATCACCTCGGCGCGCAGGCGCTCGATGTCGGACACCAGGTGCCACGTCGTGTTGTTCTCGAGGCTGGCGTGCGGCTGCGAACGGCCGCAGCCGCGCTGGTCGAACAGCAGCACGTTATAGCGCTGCGGATCGAACAATTGGCGATGCACGGGCGAACAACCGCTGCCCGGACCTCCGTGCAGGAACACGGCCGGCTTGCCCTGCGGATTGCCGCTGAGCTCCCAATAGATCTGGTGGCCGTCGCCGGTATCCAGCATGCCTTGGCGATAGGGTTCGATCGGCGGATAGAGCATTAGGCGACTCGCTTGAAGATCAGGTCCCAGACGCCGTGGCCCAGCCGCAGGCCGCGCGTCTCGAATTTGGTCAGGGGGCGGTAATCGGGGCGCGGCGCGTAACCGTCCACGGTATTCGCAAGCAGCGGCTCGTTGCCCAGCACTTCCAGCATCTGCACCGCGTAATCCTCCCAGTCCGTCGCGCAATGGATATAGCCGCCAGGGGCGATGCGGCTGGCCAGCAGCGACACGAACGGCGGCTGCAGCAGCCGGCGCTTGTGATGCCGCTTCTTGGGCCACGGATCCGGGAAATAGACGTGCACGCCCGCCAGCGAGCCGGGCGCGATCATGTCGCGCACCACTTCGACCGCGTCGTGCTGGATGATGCGCAGGTTCTGGATCTGGGAGTCTTCGATGCGGCGCAGCAGCGAGCCCACGCCGGCATTGAACACCTCCACGCCCAGGAAATTGTCGCCGGGGCGGGCCAGCGCGATCTTCTCGGTGGTTTCACCCATCCCGAAGCCGATCTCCAGCACCGTGGGCGCCTCCCGGCCGAACGCCGCGGCCGGATCCAGCCGGCGCGGCGCATAGGGAATGGACCACTGGCCCATCAGGCGCTCCAGCGCCGCCTGCTGGCCCTGTGTGATATGGCCGCGGCGGTGCACGAAGCTGCGGATATGGGTGGCGCCCGGGCTGTTGGGAGCGTGAGCGGTACTGGCCAGCGCCGCCTGCGTTTCCGGGGAAACGGCGGTCGACGAGGGATCGCCGCCAGGCGTCGCGGGGGGGCTTGCGGCAGCCGGGGCCGAGGCGGCTGCGGGGTTGTTCTCGGGGGTGTTCGTATTCATAGCCCGAATTGTAGTGGCAGGTCCGGCATGCCGGTGTCGCCCAGATGCACTAAATTGGGGACGTATTTGCAGCCTTGAGGTTGAGGGCCTCTGCAGCGGGGCGGCGGCAGGCAGCGGTGATGAAAAAAGGCGCGCTATAATCGCCGCCTCTGCTTCGGCTTTGCGCCGAGGGCACGACACCCGAGCGGGTGTAGTTCAATGGTAGAACGGCGGCTTCCCAAGCCTCAAGCGTGGGTTCGATTCCCATCACCCGCTCCATCTCCCCTCCGATATTCGACCGTGATTTTGGGATCGGTCCCAAGGCCTGAATTTTCTTGAATTTTCCCTGTCGGGTGCTGCCAGTGGCCCGGCGAAATCCATGTGTAATCCAATCCGGTCATCGATTGCCTGCCTACGGCAATTGGCAGGAAAATTGGACTCGTGCTTCATTTCAAATATGAATAAAAATAAGGTTTAAGAACTCATATATGAGCGATTAAATAAATGGCGGTAACTTGTTAGAAACTCATTCAAATGTTCAAATATGACTGTTTAACGGACATTGATAACCATATTTGAGCAGGTTCGCGTATGCCTTCTTCCGAGCAAAAAAATCCTAACCCCGGGGTTGCGTTGCCACGGCCCGTGGGGCGCGCATTGCACCGCCTTGGGCGAGACATCTCGACGGCACGCCGGGTACGCCGCTTAAGTCAGGAGGACTTGGCGCAGCGCATTGGCGCGTCATTGAGCACAATCAGACGCATGGAAGATGGCTACCCCGGCACTGCCCTGCATACTTTCCTTCGTGCCTTACATGTGCTCGGCCGCCTCGATGACTTGGTGAAAGTGATGGCTACCGAGAATGACGCGTTGGGTATGGAGTTGGTGCGGGAGCAGTTGCCCCAACGGATCCGGACTTCTCGTGGCGGCAAACGGCAAGTCGGCGGATCCGCAGTGGCCAAAAAGGACGTCGAGCATGACTCTGATGAGTTGGAGGGCTTCTGATGGCGACCAAAGCGTTCCGGCGTCGGGATCTGGAAGTGCATCTGGGCTCCAGCGGCTTGGTCGTGGGGCGGCTGTATCTGGGTAGCGGCAAGCGGAGCGCATTCAGCTACGAGGAACGGTGGCTGCGGGATGCGCGTTTTTTTTCATTGTCGCCCGACCTGCTGCCAGTATTGGGTCTTCAGCATCCCCAAGAGGCGTTTTTTCGTGCGTTGGAGGACACGGCGCCAGATTCTTGGGGTGAGCGTGTCATTCGGCGTGCGCACGCGAGGTTGCGGCAACAAGACCGTGAGACGCCCGCGTTGGAGCCCGTCGACTTCTTGATGTGGGTGGATGATGAGGCCCGGATCGGTGCGTTGCGTCTGTTTGATCCTCAAGCCCAAGTCTATTTGCGCTCAGGCGGAACGTATGGCCACGTGCCACCCTTGCTCGAACTGGACAAGGTCATGCATGCGGCCCGCGCCCTGGAGGCCGGCACGGAAACGGCGCAAGACCTGCAATATCTGCTTGGGCAAGGTACCTCGCTGGGCGGGGCACGGCCCAAATCAACTGTCCGCGATACGGACGGCCGTCTAGCCTTGGGCAAGTTCTCCAGCCAGGCGGACCAGCGGGACGTTATACGTGGCGAGGTGCTGGCCATGCACCTCGCCTCCAAGGCCGGCATCAAGGCGGCGGCGGCGCGTGTGGAATTGGTCAACAGGGCGGCAGTCGCGATCATTCGGCGTTTCGACCGTACCGATGACGGCAGCCGCATTCCCTATCTGTCGGCCGCGACGATGTTGCAGTCAGACGGTCGCGATACGGATCATGCCTATACTGAGCTGGTGGATGTCCTGTTGCAGGAAGGCGCCAACCCTATAGCCGACATCCATCAACTATGGCGTCGCCTGGTTTTCAATTTCCTCATCTGCAACACCGATGATCACGTGCGGAATACCGGGTTCCTGTATGACGCGCGCAATCATGGATGGCGCCTGTCGCCAGCGTTCGATCTCACTCCAATGCCGGGCGATCGCCGCGAGAGCAAGACGTGGCTAACCGAGGATTCTGGTCCGATCAGCAGCCAGGATATGTTGATGGAAGGCGCGCGCTATTTCAGGTTGAACGCAGGAGAAGCTACCGCGATCTGGAAAGAGGTGGCGCAGGCCGTTGATGGCTGGCGTTTGATGGCCAAGGGACTTGGCATGCAGAGCGCGGATCTGGCGGATTTTGAGCCAGCGTTTGCATAGAACCCGAGAGCCAAGCGGCTGCAGCCCATGAATGGAGGTACCCACAATGACCGACGACGAAAAAGCGATCCGGCAAGTTGTAGAGACCTGGATGACTGCGAGCAAGGCAGGAGACCTCCCAACCGTCCTGACCTTGATGACCGACGACGTGGTGTTCTCGGTGCCGGGGCAGGAGCCGTTTGGCAAAGAGGCGTTTGCGGCGGCCTCGCGAGGCATGGGCGACATGCAGATGGAAGGCACAAGCCAGATCGTTGAGTTGCAGCTTCTGGGAGACTGGGCGTTTATCCGCAACCGCATTGAAATGACGGCCACGCCGCCCGGCGGAAAATCCATCCGGCGTTTGGGGTACACGCTGACGCTTCTGCGTAAGGAGTCCGATGGCAAGTGGCGGCTTGCGCGCGACGCCAACCTGCTGACGGTTCAACCCTGATTGAAGGCGGTGGCCGCCTGTGCGCAGGCGTCCCGGCCTCCCAGCGGTCTACAGATGGAAATCGCCGGCGGCTTCCGGCTGGTAAAGCACTTTCCTGATCCCGATCCGGCGGGTCCGGTCTGAAATCCGCCAGTCGATGGCGTCCCCTTCCTGATAGCCCAGGATGGCCGCGCCTACGTCGGAACACACGGAGAACTTCCCGGCGCTGCTGTCGGCGTCTTCCGGGTAGACCAGGGCCACTTCCATTTCTTCGTCGTCCAGCTTCAGCAAGGCCCTGGAATTCATCGTGACGACGTTCCGCGCCACTTGCTGCGGCGCGACGACGATGGCTCGCTCGAGCTCGTGCTCGAGTTCGACAACAGCCGGGCCTTGCTCGAGTTCGATCAGCTCCTTGAGCCGCGCCTTGTCGATCTCGGTGATGTAGATATCGGTCGAGTCAACAACGGCGCCTTCGCGCAAGAGCCGCAGATAGCGCCCCGCAGTCATGGAAAATGACTTCAGTGTGGGAGTTTCGTTTTCAAGCAGAAATCCGTTGCGCAGAAAGGTCTTCAGCGAGCGCGCGTTGTCCGGATGGATCTTGGCGATGAGTTTTTCGGCCCGCATGTCGAGAAAGGCCAGCTTCATGCCCTCGCGGATCGTGCTGGCGCCCAGGTTCCGGCCCCAGTTGTCGCAGTCTCCGATGACCAGGACGATCTCGCAATCCGGGCCGGTCTTGACGAGGCGCACGAAGCCCACCGGGGCGTCATGCCTGTCATAGGCCATGAAAAACCGGCCGCCCTGGTTGAACAGATGGGTCAAGATCGGCAGTTGCGTCCGATCGATGGCTTGCTCGATGAAGCGGGAGACATGGCGCGAATCGCTCAGGTAGCAGGTCACGCGCTCATCTTCCAACCAATCCATCAGCGTCAGCGCGTGCGCCCGAGTAATTTCCGGGCACAGCGAAATGAAAGGCTTGTTCATCTTCACCACACTCATTCGTAAAGGATGAAAGCCCTTCATGGCGAGGCCATGACGGTTCTTTCGGCAAACCCGGCATTTTAGGACGGAATTCAGATGGATGCAGGGCAGGCCGGGAACGGGCGTCGTTTGCAAGGCCGGGGGGGCGTGTCAGATCGGATGAACCCTGCGCCAGCGCATGATCCACTGCCAGGAATCCGCGAACAGTTTCGCCGACACGGAAAAAGCGACCAGCACGGTCGCGCCCGCAAGCGTGGGCCATCGATCCGCCCAGGAATTCTCGAACACCAGGAGGACGAGCATGTGACCCAGCGCAGCCATCAACGGCGCGCCGATCATCCATCCCGCGACAAACCAACGGTCGTGGCGGGTGAAGACCTTCGCGAAACTGAGGTGATAGGCCACGCGTGCTACGTAATAGGACAGCACCAGGGTCAGGAAAATGAGTGCGATGCCAGCAAGCGTAAAGTCTTCGGATACGCGGACCTTGTGCCAGTTTTGAAGTATCGGGTCGCCGATCAGAATCCACTGGTCTACCGGCGGATCGTAGTGCGCGATCGGAATGATTCCGACACTGCGTGCAAGCCACGACAATCCATGGAAGCAATACCAGGCAAAGATGATCGAAGCCGCTGCGCCGAACAGCATACGCAGCTTGTGGCTAGCCATTGCAGTAATTCCCATCGCTCTCGAAGTTCCCTGAATATTCCACGCCTATTCCTGGCGTTCTCGGCAGCCAGTCTCTAAGCCTCGCTTCCATACTGCTCCATCTTCCACCGCGCCCGTGGCCCCCGCTGCGTGTATTCGCGCCGGTAATCTGCCGGCGTTACGCCGAACTTGCGCTTGAAGGCGCGACGGAAGGCCGCGACGTCCAGATAGCCGCAGTCATTGGCAATATCCTCCACCGATCGCAGCGTCACTTCCAGCCACATCTGGCTTTTTCGCATCCGTATGTCAGTGAGGAATTCATGAGGCGTGATCGCCAGGTGCATCCGGAACAGGCGCGCCAAGGTTCTTTCGCTGACGGCCGCATGCTGTGCGGCGTCGCCTATCGTTATCGCTTCCTGGGCATGTGCCAGCAGCCACTGGACGGCCCTGTACAGCGGGCTGTCGCGCGTGAGGCCGCTGACCTTCTCTATGGGCAGCGTCGACGCGATGATCTGCCGCGCGGGATCGAAGACGAGCTTGTCGCGCGATGCGCCGGCCAGTCCGGCGATACCCGTGCGGTCCATCAGCTCAAGCACGCAGTCATAGGCCAATGAAGGCGTCCCGGCCAGCAGAATGCGCTCGTTGGCCCAGACAATCGGATCGTTGGCGATGGCCAGGTCCGGATGGGTCCGCGCGAAGCCCGACTGATATGCCCATTGCACCGGCGTCTGCATCTTGTCCAGTACGCCCGCCGCCGCGACCAGCCAGACGCCGGTGCCGACCGCGCAGACATAGCGCCTGTCCGCCACGGCGCTGCGGATTTCATGCAGCACGGCTTCGTTGCTTGCCACGCAGGCGCGGAGCTGCGGCACCGAGACCGTTTCCAGGGGCGGCACAAAGATGGCGCGCTCCATTGCCGAATCCGGCGCGCCCGGCGGCATGAAGCTCAGGTGTTCCGCTTCCGCCGACAGGTCCGCTCCCGCGCAGCGCCACGTCACCACATGGCCGCTCGCTTGCCCGCTGCGGCTGCGGGCAATGCCGTTGGCGGTGCGGAACGTATCGATCGCGGCATGGATGGGGCCGTTCAACCTGCCGGCGGGTTGCAGCAGTTCCACATGCAAAGGGTAGTTGTCTGGAGCGGCACCCATGATGTCTGTTTGGAGCGCGGTCTTTCCGCAGAGGATCGAACAAAATCAACACGCCGATATTAGATCAACCGCGTCCTCCAAGGAGCCATCCGTGCCATACGCAACCGCGTCCGACGACACCAGCATCTACTACGAAACCTATGGCGACGGCGCGCCCGTCCTGTTCATCCATGGCGGCGGCGGCAACACCATCTGCTGGTATCAGCAGGTGCCTGTCTTCGCTCGGAAGTACAAGGTCATCGTGATGGACTTGAGGGGCTTCAAGAACTCTCCCTGCGCGCCGGAACGCAACCATCCGCGGCATTACCCCGCAGACGTGCTGGCCATACTCGAACAGGAAGGCATAGGAAAAGTAAACCTCGTGTGCCAGTCGCTGGGCGCATGGGCCGGCCTGCCGCTGGCCGTGAAGCATCCGGAGCGCGTCCAGACGCTGTTCATCAGCGGCTCGCCGACGCCGGCCTATTCGCCCGAGACCTGGGAAATCCTGCGCAAGGCCGGCAAGACCTTCGACGACGGCCGCCACGACCTGCGCAGCAAGAGCATCGGCTGGAACCGCAAGAACGTCGAAGCCCGGCCCGAGATGCTGCACCTGTACGGCTGCATCAAGGCGCTCAACCCCAAGGGCTTCCTGGCGCTGACCATGCAGGCCGACGACGTCAAGATCCATCCCGCCGAGTTCGAGGGCTACCGCGTGCCGACCTTGATGACGGGCGGCAGCCACGACGATTTCCTGACCCCGGAAAGCCATCATCTGGTCGCGAAGCTGCTGCCCGGCAGCCGCAAATACACCTTTGAAGACTCGGGCCACTCTCCGTATTTCGAAACGCCGGACGAATTCAATGGCGTGGTGCTTGAATTCCTGGACGCGCACAACTAGTACCTGATCCTGCAAGAAGGAGAAAACATGGCTGCCCTCAACAAAACACTGCGATCCGGGCTCGCTTGCGTCATGGCGCTGGCCAGCATCGCCGCCATGGCGCAAACCGATTATCCGAACCGGCCCATCCGCTGGATCGTTCCCTCGCCGGCGGGCGCGCCTATCGACGCTATCGGACGCAAGCTGGGCGAACTCATGTCCGCGCGGCTCGGCGCGCCCGTCGTGATCGAAAACAAACCCGGCGCCGGCAGCACCATCGGCGCGACCGAAGTCGCGCGGGCCAAGCCCGACGGCTACACCTTGATGCTGAGCGTGGGCGATGCGCTCATTTCTTCGGTCGTGACCATGAAGGTGCCTTATGACCCGCAGCGCGACTTCACGTTGATCAGCAAGATAGCCGCGTCAGGTCCCGTGCTCATCGCGAACAAGTCCATGCCGGCCGGCGACCTGGCCGGGGCGGTCAAGGAGGCCCAGGCGGCGCAGGTCCCTCTGGCCTATGGGTCATATGGCCCGGGCTCATACCCGCAGCTAATCATGGAGAGCCTGGCCAGGCAGTCTTCGGTGAAGTTCATCGAAGTTCCCTACAAGGGATCGCCGCCGGCGATGACCGATCTGCTGGGCGGGCAACTGGCGTTTACCTTTACGTCCACCAGCATTGCGGCGCCCATGATCGCAGACGGAAAGGTCAAGGCCATCGCCGTCATCGGCGACAAGCGCTCGGCGCTGCTGCCTGAGGTCCAGACCTTCGCCGAAGCGGGATACGACGCCTTCATATTCAAGAACAAGGCCTGGGTCGGCTTGAGCGGCCCCGCCAGCATGCCCGCGGACGTGGTGCGGAAGCTGGCGGCGGCGGCTCAGCAGGTGGTGCGGGATCCGGGGTTCGGCAAGTATCTGGAGAACATCGGCTTCGACGCCGTGGGCAATACGCCCGAGGAGTTCCTGAAGGAGTACAGGGAGGAATATTCGGTCGTGCCCGGGCTCATCAAAGAGTTGGGCGTGGCGGCGCATTGAGGCGCCTTCGCAAGGGGTGCCCTATGGTAACGTCTGGCTTTCATTTTCCGCCCTCGTTGCCTGCCCATGTCTGCATATGTCAAACCCAGATGGTTACGGGACACGCTGCGATTCCTGCCGCTGAAAAGCCAGTTCGTGCTGTCCGGCAATGTGCGCGATCTGCAGGCCTGCGAGGTCGCGCCGGGCCTGGTGGCGGCGCAGCCACTGGTCAGCACCCTGGCCGACAATCTGCGCGAAGCCGGTTACGCCCAACTGGTCGTCTGGAATCCCGTGACGGGTTTCACGGTGCCGGACAGCCGCGAGGCGCCGGCCGAGCCGCCTGACGAGACCTTGCGCCGGCTGGGCCTGACGCCGGCGGATGGCGCGGCGCCAGGAGGCATGGACGCGTTGACCGCCTGCCTGGAGCGTCTGGTCGGCCTGGCCGGTCCGCCTGTCGCCCTCATCATCGACTTCGCGTCGCGCCTGGCCGTGCGCAGCGAGACGCTCAGCGCCGCGGAGCATGCGCTGTTCACCCGGGCGCTGGTGCTGGCGCATGGCGCCGCCGCGCGCCCCGCGGGCGAGTCGCGGCGTCCGTTCTTCAATACCGTGATCTGGATCGTCGACAAGGAAGGCGATCTGCCCGACTGGCTGTTGATCGAGAATCCCCGCATCCGCCATGTCCCGGTGTCCAAGCCGGACAGTGCCGCGCGCCGCACCCTGGCGGGGGCCTTGCTGCGCGGCGTTCCCGGCGCCAGGGAGGCGACGCCCGAGGCGCTGGCCGAGGCCGAATCCGCTTTCGTGGACGGCTCCGAAGGCCTGCTGCTGGCGGACATGAACGCGATCGCCACGCTGGCACGCGTGGAAGAAGTGCCGATCACCCACATCGCGGACGCAGTGCGGCGCTACAAGGTCGGCGTGACGGAAGATCCCTGGCTGCGCATCGACCGCGACAAGATCCGCAATGCCGAGGCGTTCATCCGCCGCCGAGTCAAAGGCCAGGCGCACGCGGTGACGCATATGCTGGATCTGGTCAAGCGCGCCATGACGGGCGTCGGCACCCAGCGCAAGGGCAACCGGCCGCGCGGCGTCGCTTTCCTGGCGGGGCCGACGGGCGTAGGGAAAACCGAACTCGCCAAGACGGTCACCAGCCTGTTGTTCGGCGACGAAAGCGCCTATATCCGCTTCGACATGTCGGAGTTCAGCGCCGAACACGCGGACCAGCGCCTGATAGGCGCGCCGCCCGGCTACGTCGGCTACGACGTGGGCGGCGAGCTGACGAATGCGATCCGCGAGCGGCCGTTCAGCGTCGTGCTGTTCGATGAAATCGAGAAAGCCCACCCGCGCATCCTCGACAAGTTCCTGCAGATTCTCGACGACGGCGTGCTGACCTCCGGGCGCGGCGATCGCGTGTATTTCTCCGAGGCGCTGATCGTCTTCACGTCCAACCTGGGCATCTATCGCCAGGACGAGACCGGCCAGCGGGTGGCGAACGTCCATCCGGGCGATGGCTTCGAGGATATCCAGAAGAACGTGCTGGGCGAGATCCAGCAGCATTTCAAGCTGGTGCTCAACCGCCCTGAAATCCTGAACCGCATCGGCGAGAACATCATCGTGTTCGACTTCATCCGCAAGGACGTCGCGATCGAGATCTTCGAGCAGATGGTGCGCGCCATGCTGGCGGACATCGCCGCGTTGGGCATCGCCGTGGAAATCGCGGAGGCCTCCAGGGCGGCGCTGCAGCAGCGTTGCATCGGCGACCTGTCCAACGGCGGCCGCGGCATCCGCAACCAGCTCGAGGCGCATTTGCTCAATCCGCTGGCGCGCGGCCTGTTCGACCAGGACGCGCAGCCTGGCGACCGGTTCGCCATTGCGGGCATCGACGCGGGGGCCTTCCAACTGGAAAAGCGCGGCCCATGAATATCCGGATTTCGCGCCTGCATTTTCCCGTGACCACGCTGGGGCCCGGGCGCCGGATCGGAATCTGGTTTCAGGGCTGTTCCATCCGCTGCCCGGGCTGCATTTCGATGGACACCTGGGCGCCGGCGGGCGGGGAAACGCAGGTGGACGCGGTATTGGCGCAACTGCGGGCCTGGCTGCCGGATGCCGACGGTTTCACGATTTCGGGCGGAGAACCCTTCGATCAGCCGGAGGCGCTGCTCGCGCTCCTGCGCGGCTTGCGGCGCCTGTCGGCGGGCGACATCCTGGTCTATAGCGGCCACGCCCATGAGCGCCTGGCGGATGTGCTGGCTACCGCCGACGGCCTGATCGACGCCTTGGTGTCCGGCCCGTTCGACCTGGCCGCGCCGCAGACGCTGACGCTGCGCGGCAGCGACAACCAGCGTTTGCATTGCCTGACGCCGCTGGGCCGCGAGCGCTTTTCCGCGCTGCCCTCCGGCGCCAAGGCGCTTGACGTGATGTTCGACGACGACGGCAGCGTATGGTTCGCGGGCATCCCGTCGCGCGGCGACTTCCAGCGCCTGCGCGAGCTATTGGCCGAACAGGGCCATCACGTCCAGACCAGCGCCGCCAAGGCGCGAGACAGACAAGACAGGAATCAGCAGTCATGATGCGCTTTTGCCCGAACTGCCATACCGAGCGGTCGGTGGACGAGTTCTTCTGCGCCGGCACGATGCACGGATCCGAGTGCAACTGGGATTTATCGCAGGTGCCGATACGCGCGCATGGCTGGCGGCCGCAGGAAGTCAGGACCATCGAGGCGGGGCCGGAAGACCCAGCGCGGCCGTCCCTGGCGTGCATCAATGGCCACCCCATGGGCGAAGGCGACCTGATGTGCCTGGAATGCGGCGGGGATGCCGCGGGCGCTGCCGTCGGCAGCGACGCGCCGGCGGATCCCGACGAGACCCGGATCGACGGCTGGCGGCTGGTGCGGCAGATTTCCAGCACCGACGGCGTGCGCGAGCGCTATCTGGCGCAGCAGCAGGACACCGGCCGCCAGGCGGTGCTGACGCTGTACCGTCCCGGCGCGGAGCCGGATCCCGCGGTCTACGATGTGCTGCGCCGCCTGCCCAAGGGCCATGTGCCGGAGATCGTCGCGACCGGCCGCTGGGACGGCCGCGCGTATGAAGTCGCCGAGGAAATGAGCGGCGGCACGCTGGCCGACCTGGGCATCGCCATGCATGACGCGGCGGCCGTCCGGCATGTCGTCGACGAACTCGGCCAGGCGCTGCATGCGTTTTCCGAGGTGGGGCTGCGGCATCGCGATCTGCGGCCCGCGACCTTGCTGGTGCGCAGCCGCGATCCGCTGGACCTGGTCGTCAGCGGCTTCGGCTCGGCGCGCTTGTCGGAGTTCGACCTGGACATCGTGTCGCCGCTGGAAACGACGCGCTATATGGCGCCCGAAGCGGTCGCGGGCGGCGTCGCGCCGGCTTCCGACTGGTGGAGCCTGGGCATGATCCTGCTGGAACAGTTGACCCAGGGGCGCTGCTTTGAAGGCATCAATCCGCACGCCTTCTTGATCCACGTGCTGGCCAACGGGGTGGCGCTGCCGGACGATCTGGACCCGTCGCTGCACTTGCTGCTGCGCGGGCTGCTCGCCCGCGACCGGCACGAGCGCTGGCAATGGCCCCAGGTCAAGGCCTGGCTGGACGGCGAGCCGGTGGCGGCGCCTTCGCCAAGCCCGATAGCGGCCGATGTCGAGGAGGGCGCCACCATCGCCCTGGGCAAGCGGCAGTTCCGCCGGCCGGCGGTGTTCGCCCTGGCCGCCGCGGAGAGCGAGAACTGGGAAGAGGCCCGCGACCACCTGAACCGCGGCGTGGTGCTGACCTGGGCGGAACAGGCGGGCGCCGGCGCCAGGACGCTGGCCGGACTGCGGCAGGCCATGCAGCTCGACGGCGTCGACGACGACGGCCGCCTGATGATCGCGCTGAAGCTCTTGAACCCGGACATGCCGCTGATCCTGCGCGGCGACATCGTCACGCCGGGCTGGTTGCTGCAGCATCCCCTGGAAGGCTACGACCTGGTGACCGGCCCGGTCCCGGGCTTCCTGGCGAAGCTGGATACCGAAAGCTGGATCTCCCGGCTGCGCGCGCGGGCGGAGCAAGTGCGGCAGCGCGCAAGGAATCTGGACATCGCCCTGGACGAAGACATGCTCCGGGTCGCGCTGCTGTCGACCTCGCGCGCCGCTTTGGCGGCGCAATGGGAAGCGCGGCGCCTGCTGCTGCCGGACTCCGAGCACGCCGGCCTGCTGTCCCTGTCCGAGCGGCGCGCCTATAGCGAAGAAGACCTGATCGTCCTGCTGAGCGCCTCGATTCCGCAGTTCCGCTCGGTCGAAGAGATTCTCGACCAGGCCGCCGAGATGGCGCAACGCGAGAGCATTCTGCTGTTCGAGCGCGACGCGGCGCGCGCGGCGCTGGCGCTGTCCCGCGCCGATCTGTTCCGCGCCGTCGACGAGCGGATCGCGGGGTTTGCGCGCACGGGCAACCAGGCGCTGGACGATTGGGCGGACCAGTTCCGTCTCGAGCGCCGCCTGCCCCTGCATCAGGCGCTAGTCCTGCTGTCGGTGCCGCCGGAGCAATGGCTGGAGCCGCAAAAGCAGCAGTATGTGGCCCAGGTGCTCGATTTCTTCGAAAAAAAGGTGGCGACCACGGTGCTGCGCGGCCCCTTGGTGCGGATGAGCATAGGCAAGACCACGGGCCGGATCGATTTGAGCGAACTGAACGGCGAACGCAGCCGCAGCGGCGCCTTGCTCGATCATCTGGTGGCGCGCAATGTCCAGCCGGTGCCGGTGGATCCCGCCGTGTTCGGCGCGGCGCCGATGCTGGAGAACCGCCTGCACACGCTGTACCGGCAGACCTCGCTCTATAAGCGCGATACCGGGATAGACGGCCTGTACCTGGGTTTTCCTTTCCTGCTGCATAAGGAGCATCGCAGTGCTATCCGTCCGCGTATCGCGCCGATTCTGCTGTGGCCGATCAAGCTGCTGATGGAACTGGGCGCCCGCGGGCAGGTGTCCCTGGCCTTTGACGGCGAGCGCGAAGAAATCCGCCTGAACCCGGCGCTGGAAGGACTGCTGGGCCGGGAGGCGGCCAAGGCCTGGCGGGCGGCGGCGGATGAGGTCTTGGGGCGGTCGGCGCTGAAGGCGGGCGATGTCGTCGACGCGTTCGGCCTGCTGGCCGACGTGGCGGGCCGGCAGCTCGGCGCGTTGCCGCCGCTCGCTGTCGAGATGCCTGCCGGCAGCGCCCGGATCGCCAGCGCGGCGGTGTTGTTCCATGTGGATTTCGCGGGCCAGGCCATCGGCGAGGACTTGCGCCAGCTCAAGCAGTTGTCGCCTTCCGGCACGGCGCTCGAATCCATGTTGCGGCTCAAGGACAAATCGGCCTACGAAGCGCCTGCGGAGGCGTCCGCCGAGATCGACCGCTACCTGACGGTGGCGAGCGATCCTTCGCAGGAAGCGGCGATACGGCAGGCGCGGCAGGAGCCGGGCCTGCTGGTCGAAGGCCCGCCGGGCACGGGCAAGAGCCAGACCATCGTCAATATGGTCGCCGACTCGATCGGGCGCGGCCGGAGCCTCCTGATCATCTGCCAAAAGCATGCGGCGCTGGAAGTGGTGCACAAGCGCCTGGTCGCGGAAGGCCTGGGCGAGCGCATCGTGATGGTCAACGACGTGAACAAGGATAGAGAGCCGACGATACGCGCCGTGCGCGAACAATTGGAATCCATTCTGCGCGGCACGTCGTTCGATCACGGCTGGATACGGCAGCGCGAGCGCATGGCGGCCCGGATCGAAGCCCTGGAAGGCGAACTCGACCGGCAGCACATGGCGCTGCATCGGGCCGACGAGCTGACGGGCCTGAGCTTCCGGAGCCTGCTCGGCGAGTTGATCCAGCTCGAGGCCGGCCCGCCGCCCGTCAGCGTTCCGCAACTGCGCGGCAAGCTCGCGGCGCTGGATATCTCGGCGCTGACGACGCTGGAAGAGCAGTGCGCGCCGCTGGCACGGTATTGGCTGCCGGCGAAGTTCGAGGGCAGCGCCCTGGCGCAGCTCCTGCCGTTTGCGACGGACGCGGCGACGCTGGACGGTTTCAATGCCGTTTTCGCCGGCTTCCGCGAGGCCGAGCGCCTGCGCGTCGAGACGCTGGCCGCGCATCCGGCACGCTTCGACGTCGACGATCCCGCGCCCCATCGGGCCTGGCTGGACGTCAATGCCAGCCGTCTCGTCGCCCTGGACGATACGCAGCGCAAGCGCCTGGCGCAGTGGCTGCCTTTGTTCCGGCCTGCCGGCGATCCCGGCGCCGAGGGGCAGCGCCTGTATGCAAGCTTGGGCGAACTGCACCGGGAACTGCTGGCGCGCGGGACCGTCGATCACGATCCGGTGCTGTCGCCCGCCGTAGCGCGCCTGAACGATCAGGAACTGGATCGCCTGGAGGCCAAGGCCGCGCTGGCGACGCGCCCGCCCGGCTTCTGGTCCCGCTTGAATCCGATCGGCTACCTGCGCCGCGGCAGCCTGATGGCCTTTCTCAAGTCGGCCGGCGCAGCCCAGGGCGATCAAGGCCTGTTCAAGCTCCTGGCCGCCAGCCGGCTGGAACAGGGCTTGCGGCCGCTGCGCGCCAGCCTGAACCGGCTCAGCCGCGAGCTAGGCCTGGATGAGGTGGCGCCGGCCGAGGTGCCGGGCCTGGCCGACGCTTGCCTCGCGCGTCTGCGCCAGCTCGAGGAAATCCGCGAGCTGGCGCAGCATCTCGCGGTTGCGCCGCGCGGCGACGAGTTCGAGTCCGCGGTCATGACCGGCGACCTCGGACCGGTCGAGCAATTGCTCGACGGCTTCGAGGCGGCATTCGTGCGCCATAACGCGCGCCTGCACAGCCTTGCGGCCTTGGCGCCGCTGGAAGAGTCGCTGTCGCCCGAGCTGATGGCGGCCTGCCGCCAGGCCATCGCCCAGAACGTCAGCTATCAGGCGCCCTTGAACCGGATCGGCGACGCCTTGCCGACGCTTGCCGCCTATCAGCAATTCCGGACCCGGGCGCGTCACCTCAGCGCCGAGGCGCTGGAGGTGTTCGCGATCTTGCGCGGCCACGAAGAGGCGCTGGCGGCGCTGCCGCCGGGCGAACTGGACGCCGCGGTGCGGCGCCTGCTCAATCGTGAAGCCAGGCTGGGCTGGAAGCGCCGCATGGAACAGGACAATCCGGAACTGCTGCTCGACCAGACGGAGACCGCGGCCAGGATACGGTCCCTGGCCGAGGCCGACCAGAAGATGCGCGAACTCAATCGCGAAGTGCTGCGCAACGGGATAGACCGTTCGCGGCTGGGATCGGCGCGCGCCTGGGAAGACGTAACGCGCCTGACGGGCCGGCGTTCGCGGCGCCTGCGCGAATTCATCGAGCTGGGCTCGGACCTAGGCTTGATGGCGTTGCGGCCGGTCTGGCTGATGAATCCCGACGTGGCCAGCCGCGTGCTGCCCTTGAAGCCCGGCCTGTTCGATGCGGTCGTCTACGACGAGGCCTCGCAGATGCCGGTCGAATATGCCATTCCGACCTTGTTCCGGGGCAGTCTTTCGATTGTCAGCGGCGACGAGAAGCAGATGCCGCCGACGGCGTTTTTCTCGAGCCGGACGGAAAGCGACGAGGCCGAGGTCTATGACGGCGAGCTGCCTGACGAAGCCGCGACCGAAGACGAACGCGAGCGGTTCGAAGACACCTGGAACCGGCGCGAAATCAAGGACTGCCCGGACCTGCTGCAATTGGCGCGCAGCGCCTTGCCGGTGTCGACCCTGCAGATCCATTATCGTTCGGCCTACCGCGAGCTGATCGGCTATTCGAACGCGGCCTTCTACGAGAACAACCTGAGCGTTCCCGTGCGACACCCCGATGCGACGGTGCGCGAAGTCAGGCCGCTGGAATTGATCCAGGTGGACGGCCTGTATGAACAGCAGACCAATAGCGCGGAGGCGGACCGCGTGGTCGATTACCTGGCCGAAGTCTGGCAACAAGGCGCCGCGCGGCGTCCTTCGCTGGGCGTGGTCACCTTTAACCGCAAGCAGGCCGATCTCATCCAGGAGCGGCTGGAACTGCGCGCCGAAGTCGATGAGGCGTTCCGGAATGCCTATCGCGAAGAGCTGGAGCGGGTGGACCGCGGCGAGGACATGGCCGTCTTCGTGAAGAACGTCGAGAACGTGCAGGGCGACGAGCGCGACGTCATCGTGTTCTCGACCACCTTCGGCCGCAACGGCCAGGGCACCTTCCGGCGCCTCTTTGGCGTGCTCGGGCAGAAGGGCGGCGAGCGGCGCCTGAACGTGGCGGTGACGCGCGCCCGTCAAAAAGTGGTGCTGGTCACGTCCATGCCGATACGCGAGATCTCCGACATGCTGACCACGCAACGCCGGCCGGCCGCGCCGCGCGACTATCTGCAAGGCTATATGGAATACGCCCGCGCCATGTCCAATGGCGAGCTTGCGGCGGGGCGCGCGCTGATGGGAAGGATGAGCAGCGAGCGGGCGCATGCCAGGTTGCGTCAAGTCGACGCCGCCGACGGTTTCGCGGCCGACGTGCTGGCCTACCTGAAAACACTGGGCATCTCGGCGGTGCCGGCGCAGGAGGGCGATGCCTTCGGCCTGGATTTCGCCATCGCCGATCCGGAGACCGGCCTGTATGCGATCGGCATCGAATGCGATGCGCCGCGCCATCCGCTCTTGATGCGCGCCAGGGCCCGGGAGATCTGGCGCCCTTCGGTGCTGGGCCGCGCGATTCCGAAACTGCACCGCGTCTCCTCGCAAGCCTGGTATCAGGAGCCCGAGGCCGAGAAGGCCCGCCTAAGGGCAGCGGTCGAATTTGCCATGGATCAGGAGGTGGCGGCATGAGCGGCCCGAAGGTAGTGGTGCTGGTCACGCGGGAACAGATGCTGGCGATGGCCGACGGCTTGTTGAAGCGGCTGGACCAGGCCATCGCGTCCTGGGCTGCCGAAGGGCAGCGCTGCGGCATGTTGTCGGACGAGGAGATTGCCGCGACCCGGCGGCGCCGCGCGTCGCTGGCGGCGCTGATGGAGACCGATGATCTGGTGCAGTTGCAGAAGCGGGTGCCGGACGAGATCGCCTACCTGAAGGCCGATGTCGCCAAGCGGCAGCAGGCGGCCGCCGATAAAGCGGAACAGGCGGCCAGGCGCAAGCGCCACGCGCGCCATGGCGCGGCGACCGTGCTGCGCGCGCTGGAGGCGAAGGGCATCGCGGTTTCCTCCGAGCTGGGCGAATCGCTCGCGCGGATGCGCGCGGGCCAGATGCTGGACAATGCCGATACCGTGCTGGCCCGGGCCTTTACGCTGCTGGCTCCCGCCGCGCCCGCGGCGCTCAGCGCGGCGCAGGAAGCCCTGGCCCAGGGCCTGCGTTCCTCTGCCGATACCGCCATGGATGTTCAGGCCTGGAAAGCGGCCAACGCGGCGCTGGACCGCGATCCGGTGATCGCAAGGCTGGACCGGCACATCGGCGAAGCCGTCGTCCATCTGGGGCAGGCCGAGGCGGCGGAGTTCGCCGCCAGGCTCCTGGCGGTGGAGCAGGAGGCCAATGAGGCGCGCAGACGGCTCTTGATGGACAGCCTGACCCTGGACTTGGCCGGCGCGATCGACACGGCGCGCAAGCGGCGCGCGGCGCGAGAGACGCTGGAAGAACTGGGGGCCGAGATCGGCGCCTATTCCACGTCCGAGGCGGCGGCCTTTGCGGAGCGCTTGAGCCAGCTTGGAGCCGCTGCGTCCATCGCCGCCATGGAGGCCCTGATCGAATCGGGGCAGGCCCTGGTTGCGCAGGCCCAGCAGCAACAGGCGGCCGAGGCGCGGCGCCGCGCGATCCTGGGCGGCCTGGCAAAACTGGGCTACGAGGTCCACGAGGGCATGGAAACCGCATGGGCCCATGACGGCCGTGTCGTGGTCAAGAAGTCTTCGGTGCCGGGCTACGGCGTTGAAGTGGGCGGCCAGGCCGGCCGCATGCAGGTTCGCGTGGTGTCCACCGAGGCCGATCGCGATGTGTCGCGCGACAGGGACGTCGAGTCCATGTGGTGCGGCGAATTCGGCCAATTGCAGGACCTGCTGGCCGACCAAGGCGACGAGCTGCTGATCGAGCGCGCGCTGGGGGTGGGCGCCGTGCCGCTCAAGGTGGTGGCAGGTACGGAAGCAAGCCAGCACAGCGCAAGGCAGACTCGCGGCATGAAGTAGGCGCGCGCCTCAACGCTGCCTTGGGGGCTTGGCGGCGCCCGCGGCCTACAGAAATTTCACCTAACTCAGTGCCAGTATGACAAGCATGCAAGACGATCTTTTCGGAGATGCGCTTCCTCCCCAGCCTCCGGCCAACTCCTCGAGCGCTGCGGCCTCTCGTGCGAATCCGGAGTCTTCCGCCCTCCGGGGCATGGCCAAGGTGCTTCCCGCTCCTGCGGCGCAGGGGTGGCGCGCGCTGGCGAATCAGCTTCCGGCGCGATTGCGTTTCGGTGTCTCTACCTGGTCATACCCGGGCTGGGAAGGGCTGGTCTGGGATGGCGAATACGATTCGAGCACGCTGTCCAAGCATGGTCTGGGCGCCTACCATCGGCATCCGCTTTTGCGCACGGTTTGTGTGGACCGCACCTTTTGGCGCCCATTGACGGCAAGCCAGTACGCCGTTTATGCGGGACAGGTCGATGACGACTTCCGTTTCGTCGTCAAATGTCCCGCCAGTATTACCGATGCCCAGGTGCGTGGCGAAGATGGCAGAACGCGCGAGATCAATCCGGGTTTTCTGGATCCGGCGCAGGCCATCCAGGATTTTGTGCGGCCGGCGCTCGAAGGCCTGGGCGCCAAGCTCGGCGTTCTGGTGTTCCAGCTAAGTCCTCTGCCCTGGGGCTGGCTGAGTCGCCCCGCAGCGCTGTTCGAAAGGCTGGGCCGCATGCTGGGGGATGTCCGGCAGGCATTGTCCGCGCATGGCGCCGTGATCGTCGCGGTGGAACTGCGGGACCCCGAACTACTGGGCCAGCCGCTGGTTGACACGCTCAAGGCGCATGGGGCCACTTTCTGCCTGGGCTTGCATGGCAAGATGCCGCCGATCGAGGCGCAACTGCCGATGCTGCGCGCGCTATGGCCGGGGCCGCTGGTCTGCCGATGGAACCTAAACCGCATCTTCGGCGCGTATGGTTATGCCGACGCGCAGAAGAAGCACGATCCGTTCAATGCCATTCTCAGCGAGGATCTCCATACCCGCGCGGTGCTGGCGCGCACGATCCGCGGGATCACGGGCGCGGGCCAGCCGGCCTACGTGACGATCAGCAACGATGCCGAGGGCTGCGCGCCGCTGTCCATCCAGAAGCTGGCCCAGGCCATCGCGGATACGGCCGGGCGCTGAGCGAACCGTGACTGCCGTGCAACAGCCCGGGAATGCATGGTAGCAATCATAAACAGGAATGCTTATCATGCGCGTTTGAGTGTTTAAATTCGGGGCTTGGGGTGGAAAAAGCACTGGTGCATCGCAAACGCGCGCGGCGGCGCGCAACCGTGGCCGTGAAGCGAGCGCTGGCAGGCGGCGCGGCGCTGTACGCAGCGACGGCAATGGCACAGGCGACCGGCCCGGACGCAGTCGCGCCGAAGGAGCTGCCCGCCATTACCGTTTCCGGCGCCCAGGCAGCCATGGACGAAGCGCCCGCGCCCATCGCGGGCGGGCAGATCGGCGGCGGCGCCCGGATGGGCATTCTGGGCAACACGTCTGTCATGGACACGCCCTTCAGTGTGACCAGCTACACCGCCCAGACCATCGAGAACGAACAGGCCAGGTCGGTTGCCGACGTGGCCGCCTCGGATTCGTCGGTACGCATGGGCAGCGCGCGTTCCAACATCAACGAAGACCTCACCATCCGCGGTTTCTCCGTGCCCACGTCGGATTTCGCGTTCAATGGCGTGTTCGGCCTGGCCCCGTACTGGCGCGCGCCGGTCGAGGCGCTGGAGCGGGTGGAGATCATCAAGGGCCCGTCCGCGGCGCTGTTCGGCATGACGCCGGGCGGCAGCGTGGGCGGTGTCGTCAACCTGGTGCCCAAGCGCGCGACGGACGATCCGATCACGCGCGTTACAGGCAGCGTCTCGTCGGATTCCGTATTCGGCGTGCACGCGGATATCGGCCGCCGCTTCGGCCCGGACAATGCCTTCGGCATACGGGTCAACGCCATGACCCGCGATGGCGATACGCCGATCAAGGACCAGTCCGTGCGCGAAAGCCTGGGGGCTCTGGCGCTGGACTACCGCGGCGAGGCGCTGCGCGCTTCGCTGGACCTGCTGTGGCAGAAGGAGCGCATCGACAACGTCGTTCGCCAGTTCCAGCTAGGCCCGGACCTGACTTCGATTCCCGAGGCGCCGAGCAATGAGAACCCGTATCCCGGACTGGGCTGGAGCGACGGCCGCAATGGATCGGGCATATTCAAGGTCGAATACGACCTGACGGAAAAGCTTACCGTTTACGCAGGCTATGGCCAGCGCAAACTGAACTGGGCTTCTTTCGCCGCGAACCCCGTCCTGTTGAATACGCAGGGCGACTATTCCTACTTCGGCGGCTGGCAACGCATGACCGTGGACAGCCGCTCCACCGAAGCCGGGCTGCGCGGCAACTTCTTCACCGGCCCGGTGGCCCACCGGGTAACGTTCGGCTATACCAAGCTGGATCAGGACGCCCGGCTGGGCTTCTACACGGGCTATCCGGGCGGCAGCTCCAATATCTATTCGGGCGATGTCTTCGACACGCCGTCCACCTCCGGCATCGACAACCCGCTGCGCCGCTACCAGCGCACCAAGCTGACCAGCTATGCGCTGGCCGACACGCTGTCCTTCATGGAAGATCGGTTGCAACTGTCGCTGGGCGTGCGCCGGCAGCAGGTCGAAGGGCAAAACTACAACTTCATGACCGGCGAACCCGGCGGTCCGCGCTACGACAAGCGCGCCACTACGCCATTGGCCGGCGTGGTGTTCAAAGTCCGGCCCGACCTCTCGCTGTATGCCAGCTACGTCGAAGGCCTGTCCCAGGGTGACACCGCGCCCACCAGCGCCGCGATCACCAACCCGGGTGAAACCCTGTCGCCGTTCAAGTCCAAGCAGAAAGAGATCGGCGCCAAGTACAACCTGAACGACGATATGTTGGCCACGGTGGCCCTGTTCGAACTGACCCGCCCCAGCTCCGGGATTTCCGGCAACACGTTCGGCGAGTTCGGCGAACAGCGCAACCGCGGCATCGAGGCCACGTTTGCCGGCGAGGTGGCGCGCGGCCTGCGCCTGCTGGGCGGCGTGAGCTATATCGACGGCTCCATCACCAAGGCCGTGTCGTCCGACCTGGAAGGCAACAAGGCCATCGGCGTGCCCGACTGGCAATTCAACCTCGGCGCAGAGTGGGACACGCCTTTCGTGCCGGGCCTGACGCTGACGGGCCGCGTCATCCACACCGCCAGCACCTACGCCGATGCGGCCAATTCGCTGTCGGTGCCGAGCTGGACCCGCGTCGACGCCGGCGCGCGCTACGAAACGAAGATCAGCGGCAAGCCCGTGACCTTCCGCCTGAACGTGGAAAATCTGTTCGATAAAGACTACTGGGGCACAGCGACCGCCGGCTATCTGTTCGTCGGGTCTCCGCGCACGGTTACGCTATCGACCAGCATAGCGTTCTGAGGAGACCAGAATGTCGACACGCACTTGGTCATGGATACACAAATGGAGCAGCCTGATCTGCACAGTATTCATGCTGTTGCTGTGCCTGACCGGGCTGCCGCTGATCTTTCACGAAGAGATCGAACACCTGTCGGGCGTGGTCGAGGCGCCTCCCATGCCGGCGGGCACGCCCAACGCCAGCCTGGACCAGGTTGCGCAAGCCGCGCTGGAACGCCGCCCGGGCGAGGTCATCCGCTACATGTTCTGGGAGCAGGACGAGCATCCTGACATTACGTACGTGTCGATGGCCAGCGCCATCGACGCGCCGCCCGAAGAGAACAACGCCGTCATCGTGGATTCGCGTACCGCCAAGGTGCTGGACGAGCCGGCAACCAATGAAGGTTTCATGTATGTCATGCTCAAGCTGCACACGGACATGTTCGCCGGGCTGCCGGGCATGCTGTTCCTGGGCGCGATGGGCTTGCTGATGGTGGTGGCCATCGTGTCGGGCGTGGTGCTGTACTACCCGTTCATGCGCCGTCTGAAGTTCGGCGCGCTGCGCACCCAGCGCAGCGCGCGCGTCAAATGGCTGGACTGGCACAACCTGTTGGGCATCGTCACGGTCGTGTGGTTGCTGGTGGTGGGCGTGACGGGCAGCATCAATACGCTGAACCGCATCGTGCTGAGCCTATGGCAGATGGACCAGATGGCCGAGATGACGGCGCCGTACCGGGGGCTGCCGCCCGTGACGCAACCCGCGCACCTGGAGGCGTCCATCCGCGCCGCGCGTGCCGCGGTGCCGGACATGACGGTCAGCCTGGTTGCCTATCCGGGCACCATGTTCTCCAGTCCGCATCACTACACTTTTTTCCTGAAGGGCAGCACGCCCGTCACGTCGCGCCTGCTCAAGCCGGCCCTGGTGGATGCCGCCACCGGCAAGCTGACCGACTCGCGCGACATGCCCTGGTACGTAAAGACGCTATTCCTGTCGCAACCGCTGCATTTCGGCGATTACGGCGGGCTGCCGCTGAAGCTGCTGTGGGCCGTGCTGGACATCTTCGCCATCGTCGTGCTGGGCAGCGGGTTGTATCTGTGGCTGCGCAAGCCGAAGGCGGTCACGGCATCCGGCGCACAAAGCCATGGCGCACCCGACGCCGTGACACGCGGAAGCCGTGCCCCGGCAACACAAGGGAGGCCGCGTAATGAACAAGCATGAAGCCCGGCACGTGCGAACAGACCACCTGCAGTCGGCGGGCGAGGTGTTCCGTATTCCTATCTGGCTGGGCGTGGCATCAGGCGTGGGTCTGGTGTCGGCGCTGCTGGGGGATGGGGTATGGGACGGGTTGTCCTGGCTGGCGATTCTCGCGCCGGTCGCCGCGGTGGCGTGGGCCTGGCGCCGGCGGGCAGGGTAGGCCGTCAGCTTTGCTTCAACAGGAACCTCAGGTTAGTCGCAGTGTTGTCGGTGGAAAGCCAACTTCCTGATGACACGAGCAGCAAGGGTTCGATCTCTGAAAGCAACGCATTGCCTGCAAGGGCTGCGCGTACGGACTCGGGGGGTAATCTCCCTAGCGTCGCCAATACCCACGGTCGCCCATGGTGCTGTTCCTGCGCAGCTTTGACCAACAAGCGCAAGACGATAGGACCACCGATAACGCGTAGCGCTTCGGATGCGGCGGCGGCTTCGCGTAAGGCACCATCCCCGAGTCGGGCCACCAGCTTGCGCACGACAGGTTCCTGCACGTCGGAACCGAAGGCAGCGATGGCATGAAGGGCCACGTCTTCTTCTTTATCGGTCAATAGGTCCAGCAGTAGATCGTATCGACGTACGCCAGCCCGTCCCAAGCCCCACACGGCGGCCTGGCGAACTTCATCGCCTTGGAAGCGTTTGTGGTTCCCGGCTATCTCCGTGAGTAACGTGGTGACTTGCTCACATTCCGATCGAACTCCAATTTCGGTCGCAATGAAGGCGGCCTCCATTCGCAGTGACGCCTCTTCGCCGTGCCAGAGAGCCTGGTGGATGTAATCCAGACCCGCCTGCGCGCCAAGGGACGCCGCTGTGCCTGCGATCTCTAAAGCCAGTCGTCCATCCTCTTCTTTGCCTATCCTGGATTCCAGGATTGGTCGGGCCGCGTTGCGAAGGTCGGGACGAAACGCAAGGGCTTTCGCGGCAGAGTATCTATCGATGATGTTCGCGCCGCGCAGTGCGTCCAAGGGCTGGTATCGTTGACTGCGATATAGCGTCAGGTCGGCGAATCCAGACGGTGTGCCAGCCAGGACAACTGTGTTTGCCGCGAAGTTCTGCCCTGAAGTCACGTAGCTTCGCTTACCGCGCAGAGCATACCTATACCGACGCGATGGAGCTCCGTCACCGCCCCATTCAACAGATAGCCATTCGCTGTCACACTCAAGCACTCGACCCGGGCGTTTCGAAACTATAGACGGCCAGGTAAGGTACTGCTCGGATCCTTCGGAAGCAGCCTTAAGGGCGCTGAGCCGCCTAGCGTCCATCGACGCGCGTAGCACGTCGACACCGAAGTAAGAGGGAGCACCCGTCACTTCGGGCATACCGTTAACATCCCGGCACGGGACGAGCGCAATGATGTCTTCCGGCCGCAGCCCTGCATCCCAGTGCCGATCGGCTTTTTTTGGCGCATGGCTCATCCGGATTTCCAGGCTGGCCTTGGCGCGCACTTCAATGCGTAAGCCTGTCTGCACACAGAGCAGGTCCGGCAACCGTAGTCGCTTGATCTTAGTCGACCAGATTTTGTTGTTGGTCGAGTACCTCTCTAGCTCAATAGGTGTGAAACCGGCTCGGCGCAATTCGTCGATTACGCTCAGCGTGCCGCGCGCACCCATCGTCAGGAACCGCAGAAAGCTCGTGTCAGCCTTGAATCCCATTACGTACCTTCTTTCCCTTCATTTGGCAGCGGGACCAGGAGTTCACGCGCGTCCGTGCCGAGTCCGTTCGCAAGGCTAAAAAGATTCTCTAAAGTGAGGTTGCGCTGCGCCCGCTCGATGGAGCTGACATAGGTCCGATGGAGTCCGGCTCGGGCCGCTAATTCTTCCTGCGAGAGGCCCGTGGCAATGCGTAGACGGCGCAGATTGGCGGCGACAATCTGCTTTGGGTCTTGGCTTTCTATGGTGTACCCCTTGACGATAGCGCTGTTGTCAGGAAAGTAGCGACATGCTACTTTTACGTCTACAGACTATGCGTCTACCATCTGCGAATAATGCTCAACATGCATGCCCCCCTCACACAGCTTCCCGAAAGCCTCACCGTTCCCCGCACAGACTCCATCTACAACTGCCATTCTTACCTTACGAAGGTTCCCATTGGGGCGGTCTTGCCGTTCATAGATGCATTTACCAAGCCTGGCGACACCGTGCTCGACCTCTTTGCGGGTTCGGGCATGATCGGTCTGGCGGCAGTGCGGGTCGGACGACGTGCAGAATTGAGCGATATCTCTGTGCTGGGCAAGCACATCGCGACCGGCTATCTCACGCGGGTCGATTCGCACATTCTGCAAGAGACTGCCGACATGGTTATGGTCATGGCTCGAGAGAAGCTGGGTGATCTTTACCAAACCGAGCGCGCATCCGATGGAGCCCGGGTCGAAATGGTCCGCACCGTCTGGTCGTTTACCTACCGCTGCCCGCAATGTTCGACACCTCTCGTGTTCTTTGAACATGTATCGCCGACCGGCGGATCTCCCCAGTCCTGCCCCTCTTGCAAACATGCGTTTGTCAAGCGACTCTGGGCGCGGGATGCCGACGTTCCTGTGCAGGTGGTCGTCAACGGGGAGAACCGTCGGCTCACCGAACAAGCGGTGAGCGATCGTGACCGCGAGCGCATTGCAATCGCGATGCATGATCCTCGTCAGGCTAAGATTCCATCGCAGCCTATCAGCGAGCAACGCGAGATGTTTAGCCGATCTGGGCTTGGCAAAGCAGGTTTGACCGAGACCAAGGCTTTCTTCTCGGCGCGCAATGCCATCGCACTCTACGAGCTATGGACGGCCATCAACGAGGTCACTGATGCCTGCTTGCGGAAAAAGCTCCGTTTCTGCTTTACCGCAATCCTTCCTCGCGCTTCTCGCCGCTATCAGTGGAGCCTAAAACGGCCTCTCAACGCTCAGAATCAGACTTACTACATAGCTCCTGTCTACTACGAATGGAATGTCTTCGAACTCTTCCAGCGAAAAGTCAGCGCCTCCATTCGTGCCGATGAGGAGCTGTATCAGGGGCGAGATTTATTCGATGAAGGCTCTGGTGAGCCCGTTGCCTCTTACACCATCACGTCTGCCTCGGATCTTGCCCATCTCGAGTCAAATTCGATCGATTACGTCTTCACTGATCCGCCCTTTGGATCGAATATTTTCTACAGTGACATGAACCTCTTCCACGAGGCATGGCTCGGTACTATTACCGACGCTACGGAGGAGGCAGTGGTGCATACGACCGGAAAGCGAAAATCCGGATCGGCTGAGCGTTATGAGGCGTTACTGAATGCCGCTTTCTCCGAGAGCTTTCGTGTTCTTCGTTCCGGCGGTCACATGTCCGTCGTCTTTGGCAATAGCAGCGGCAACGTATGGGGCATGGTCCAGCGCGCATTGCGTGAATCTGGGTTCGACCCCGTTCCAGTTCACGTTTCGGTTCTGGATAAGGGACAGCGTTCTGTAAAGGGCCTTACCTCGGGCTCCGAAAGCGTGGTGACTGTCGATTTGGTGATGACGGTTCGCAAGCCGAAGGAGGGCGAAAAGCTTACTGACATAAGTGTGGTTTCCGTTACTACGCCCTCAGCACTGATTGCTGAGGCAATTGCATCACTGAGTATTGAAGACGCAAGCAACCCAAGCCACGTTTATGCTCGTATTCTGCGTAAGGCGATCCAGCTTCACCTGGCACTCGATGGTTTTCACCTGAGCGACGTGCTTATTGCTCTGCGTGAGGCGGGCTACTCCGTTGATGCCAAGACAGGTTTGCTCGTCGCCCGCAAGTCGGCCTAATCACTATCCTCAGCGTAGATGACGACGAAGTAAGCTGCGTAATTCAGTGGCAGCCCGATATCGGCGGCGTTGTAGTTCTTTTTACTGCCGGTAGTTATTCGCCTCGCGCTCCCCCGCCCACTTGCGCAGCGCGCTGATGAATTCGGGGCAGACGTTGCCGTCCACCGTGCTGTCGATGATGATGCTGTTCTGCATGCGCATGATCACGCTGCATTCATAGACTTTCACGCGGTTGCCGTAGTAGCCATGATTCGTCTGCTGGAATACGGGCGTGGCGGCGCTGGTCGGGGTGGCCGGGATCATGCCCACCACCTGCTGCGAGCTGCCGGTCGAGACCCACTCGGTGTAGGGCGCGGTCTGGTAGTCGGACCACACCAGCTCCATCGTGTTGCCCACTCCGCGCTTCTTCGACGGTTCGCCCAGCGCCGTAATCGCATCGGCGACCGGCCGGCCCTTCATGTTCTTGGCCACGTTCACGCTGGGCGACAGCGACAGGCCCGACGTGAGGATATTGGAGAACGATGGCAGCGTCGAACTGCCGCCCGTGGGCATGGGCGCGCAGCCCGTCAAGGCGATCGCAGCCAGCAACGCCGGCAGGGCATGGGCCGGCCGCCAAGCCGAACGAAGTCGCGATTTCTTCATGATGCGCTACCTGCTCCTTTCAGGATTTGCCATGCCGCCACGTGCGCGTCAGGCGCGAGAAAAGGCAAAGTGTAACGTGCTAACATTCGCGCGTCCCGCGTCCGACGCATGGCTCGTAGACAATGCTCCGCGGGCCTGTACCCACCTACTGGATACTGCACAACGATGATGCCCGCGCGATTGTCCGTCCTGTTCCGCGCCACCGGCGCCGCCCTCGCCACCGCAGGCGCGCTGGCCCTTGCCCTGCTGATGGCGCCGGCGGCCCATGCCGACACGCTGTACGGCGCCGTGGCGACCGACGAGGCCCACAACAAGCTCTATTGGGAATTGCCCGAGACCTCGACCAAGGAGGCGGAGGACGCCGCCTTGGCAAAGTGCAACAAGGCCGGGGGCAAGGGATGCAAGTCTGTGACCTCGTTCTCCGATAGCTGCGTGGCGTTCTCGCGCAATTCCCGCAACGACCTGTTCTGGGGCGCGAGCGTGTCGGCCGAAGTCGCGGCGAAGAAGGCGATCCGCACCTGCACCAACGACAGCGCCGACGGCAAGTGCAAGCTTGCCGCCATGCCGCTGTGCGTGGGCCCCGGCTACAGCGAAGCCGACCTGAAGGCCCCCGACACCGCGACCCCGGCCCAGCTCGAGGCCCTTTCGGCCAAGCTGGATACGCGCGGGTACTGGGGGTCCGTGGCAGAGAAGGAGTCGGGCGATCTCACCTATGCCGACGGCTATCCGACCGAGAAAGAGGCCATCGACGCCTTGCTGGGATGGGAAGATTGCAAGGGCTGCCGCAAGGTGCTCAGCTACACCGATAGCTGCGTCGGCATGTCGTGGGCCAAGGGCAGCAAGGGCCGCGGCACCGGCTTTACGGCGCTGAATCCCGACCCCGTGGCAGCACGCAACGAGGCGCGCGCCACCTGCAACGCCAAGAGCGGCGGCCAGGCCTGCGTGGCCATGGTGCGATGCTCGGGCCGCGCCTATATCAGCGGCTACAAGGGCGAAGACGAGAAAGCCGACTGAGGCCGGCCGCTTCTGAAACGCCATGCAGGGAAGCGCCCGCGAGCGCTTCCCTACAACCCCAATCCCAGCAGCATCAAGAACGCGCCGAACAGCACGAAGTGCGTCATGCCTTCGATCGCGTTGGTCTGGCCGTCGTTCAGGTTGATGGCCGCCACCAACAGGGTCGCCAGCATCATCATCGTCTGCAGCGGCGTCATGGCCATGACGATGCGCTGTCCGGAGATCAGCGCCATGATCTCCATGGCGGGCACGGTCAGGATCACCGTGGACAGCGAGGCGCCCAGGGCGATGTTGACGACCGACTGCATGCGGTTGGCGAGCGCTGCGCGCAGGGCGGTCAGCATTTCCGGCGCGGCCGAGATGCCGGCCACGATCAGCGCCACCAGGCCGACGGGCACATCGATGCCTGCGAGGCTGCGGTTCAGCGAGTGCGACATCAATTCGGCCAGCGCGCCCACCGCGATGATGCCGGCGGCCATCACGGCGGCCGACTGGCGCCGGCTCGGGTAGCCGGAATCAGGCAAAGGCCGCCGGGTCTTCTTGGCGGGATAGCTGTAGCTGAAAAAGTAGCTGTGCGGGCCCGTCTGCATGCGCAGGAACACGCCATACAGCAGCAGCATCGCCACGATAGTGAAGCCGCTGTAGGCGCGCCAGCTCGGCTGCGGCACGAATTCGGGAACGATCATCGACACCGTTACGGCAGTCAGGATCATGACGCTGTAGGTGCGGGCGGAGTCATCGTTGTAGGCCTGCTCGCCATGCTTGAAACCGCCGATCAGCGCGGCCACGCCGAGGATGCCGTTGATGTCCAGCATGACGGCCGAATAGATGCTGTCGCGCACCAGGGTGGGCGAGCCGGCCTTGGCCGACACGATGGCCAGCACGATGACTTCGACCAGCACGGCCGACAGCGTCAGGATCATGCTGCCGTAGGGGTCGCCCAGCTTCTGCGCGATGCGTTCGGCATGGCGCGCCACGCTGAGTGACGCGGCCAGGATGGCGGCGACCAGGACGGCTGTTTCCAGCAGGCTGGCAAACCGGCCATAGCCGCCCAGGCGAGTATCGGCCGCGTACCCCGCGACGGCGATCGCGCAGGCCAGCAGCAGGAATTTCTCGGACTGCAGAATGGATTTCATCTGGACTCGGCGGGCCGGAACAGTGCGAGGCTAGCACGCGCGGCGTATCCGCGGGACAGCAGGCCGGAGCGGGCATGCGGCTTGCTGCCGGCCGGGCCTACCGGCCGGTAGGAGGGAGCGTAGTCTGAGTCCTTAATTGGAATCCCGGTACGCCACCGCGTACATCGTCGTCGCCACGAACGCGGCCGCCGCGCAGAGCACGATGTTCATCGCGCCATGGGCCAGCGCCGCGTCCGTGTACTGGTAGGTGAGCGGACGCAGGGCATTGGTGGCGCGGCCGGCCATGGCCAGCAGGGCGAACAGCGCAAGCACCAGCGGCCAGCGTTTGTATCGCATCGCGGCGCGTATGCCGCGAAAGCCGTATTCGCCGGTCACCGCGGCACGCGGCAGGCTCAGGCCGTACACCGCAAGCGCATACAGCACCGGCACCCAGATAAGCACCAGCAAAGCCATCAAGGAGCCGTAGAACAGCCCGTCGTTCGAGCCGCCTATCACCATGAAGAGCAGGTACGGCAGATCGCCGGTTGCGCGCGCGATGGCCGTCACGGCAATGGCGAAGGCACCGAGCAGAACCATATGGCGGGCCTCGGCCGTGCCGCCGCGGGCGGCATCGGCGTTCCACGCATCAATCGGGTTGACGACCCGGTGCCAGGCGAACGTCATGCGCGCAAAGGCGATCAGGTTGACCAGCGCCAGCGCGAGAAACAGCCACCCCATGGCTCCATACTGCGTGGAGGTCAGCAAGGCGAACGGCAGCGACAGCGTAAACACCGCCAAAGACCACGGCGCGGCGGCCAGCATGGCGCGGCCTTGCCGCCGGATGGCGCCGGCCGTCGCCGTAAAAAAAGGACGCGCTCCGAGTTTGCTCGACAAGGGATTCCTGTGTTCAGAAAACGGGGCCTTGTTTATACCTCAGCCGCTGCACGCGAGGTTCAATCAAAAGCTTACTCGAGCAAAACTACTCAAAGTCGAACTTCACGCTGACGCTGCTTCGATAAGGGCCGTACTTGACCTCGTCGGTAACGCGGACCGGATAGGCCTCCAGGTCGAACTCCCCGCGTTGCGCTGAGTAGGGTGGACGGGCCCGACCAGGGAAATATTGACGCCAACCGACTCCGATATGTTCTCGCACTCGACGTAGAACGTTCTGCTTTCGGTGCGCTCGGGCGTGTTGCCGATGTAAGTCAGGTCGCTGTAGCTGACCGCGCCGAAGTCGATCGTCAGCATCTGGCCCTTCGCCGGGCTGCAGCGTTGGGGAACGATGACCGAGCCGCTCATCCAGACGCTGCTTATCGGCGTCGTTTTCGGGTTCGAGGTTTCGATGGCGACGATCATTTCGACCAGATTGGTTCTTGGAATGGACGACTCTCCGATGAACGGCCTGTCCACCGCCGCCCGGTATCCTTCGGAAAGGTTGGTTCTTGTAGTGAGATACCCGGTGCCTATGTACGTTCCTCCGCGGCGGGCGCGGTCCAGGCCATGGCCGGCAACAGGGCGGCGGCACAGGACAGCCGGCGTAGCGGTCATCGGCCCTGGCGCTTCGAGGCGGCCGGCACAGGCTTGGCACCATGTTCGATATCCGGCCCAGCGCATTCAAACGACTAATTTTCCTGGATCGAGTCCGATTCGGAAAAGAAGCGGGGTCAAGCTGCGGCGGACCCGGCGGACAGCGCCTGGATCAGGTGCCGCACGAACTTCTCGGTGGCGTCGGGCAGCGTGGCGTGGCTGGCGGTCTGGATCTGCAGCGTGCGTTCGGCGAATACCGGCTGCTGCAGCGCCACGGCCACCAGCGCGCCGCTGCTCAGCGGTTCGGCCAGGGTGATTTCGCCGGCCAGCGTGACGGCATGGCCGGCTTCGACGATGGCGCGGATGACCGACGACGAATTGCTGGAGTAGGCGATGTCGAAGGGCGGGCCGTCGCTGCCCGCGGCCGAGCTGTCGAACAACAGGCGCACGGTGGTGCCGGAATCGGTAAGGGCGATGGGGTAATGGCGCAGGTCGTCCAGCGAGACGCTGGCGCGCGAGGCCAGGGGATGGCCGGGCACCATGATGGCGCGCACGGGCGAGACGATGTCGTAGCGCACGTCGATGCCGCTGCCGGCATTGATGCTGAAAGCCAGCCCCACGTCGATGGCGCCGTCGCGCAGGCGCTGCGTGACCACGCCGGGCGAGGCGATGTGCACCTGGAACGCGACGCCGGGATGCCGGCCGCGGTAGGCGCCCAGGATGCGGGGCAGGACGTTGCGCGCCACGGCCTCGTTGGACCCGATGCGGATGGTGGTCAGCTCCGCCTGCCGCAGGCTGCGTATGTTGCGCAGCACGTGTTCCGAATCCATGGCGGCGCGGCGCGCGTAGTCGGCCAGCATCTCGCCGGCCCGCGTCAGCACCATGCCGTGGGGGCGGCGCTCGAACAGGGCGGCCCCGCAATCGTGTTCCAGCTTGGCGATCTGCCGGCTGATGGCGGAGGGCGCCACGTGCAGGGCCGCGGCGGCATCCTTGATGCTGCCGCCCCGGACCACTTCGAGGAAATAGCGATGCGCGGTGCTGAGCATGGGAGGATTCTAAAAAACGCAATCAATGTGCGAATTATTGATCTTGATTGCCCAAACAGCAATTCCTAGAATGGATCGGCCTATCGGCGGCCGGGACGAGCGGGCACAGAACCGCGGACGGCCGCATTACATGGAACCAGGGGAATCGCATGGCCATTGCAATCTGCAAGTCGTATGTCACCGGATCGCGCCCGCGCGGGCGCAGCCTTTTGAAGCGCGCGCTCGCCGCGCTGGCGCTGTCGTCGGCCGCAGCCGGCGCGTGCGCGGCGGATTTTCCGCAACGCTCCATCCAACTGATCCTGTCGTTTCCGCCGGGCGGCGCCACGGACGTGCTGGCGCGCGAGTTGAGCCAGAAGCTGGGCGATACGCTGGGGCAGTCGGTGGTGGTGCTGAACCGTCCCGGCGCGGGCGGGCTGATCGGCATGCAGGCGGCCGCAAGGTCCGAGGCCGACGGCTACACGCTGTACATCTCGTCGGTGATGTCCAATTCCATCTACGAGGCCCTCAACGGCAAGCAGCAGGTTTCGCTGGACGGCGACTTCGAGGCGGTGGGCGCGATCGCAAGCGCCCCGCATATTCTCGTGACGCCGTCCACGCTGGGCATCAAGGACTACGCCGGCCTGGTCGCGTACCTGAAGGCGGCGCCGGGCAAATACAACTACGCCTCGATGGGCGCGGGCACGCTGTCCAACCTGGAAGGCGAAATCTTCAAGGAACAGACGGGCGTGGACGCGCTGCAGATTCCGTACAAGGGCAGCAGCCAGGCCCTGCCCGAAGTGATCTCGGGCGCGTCGGTGTTCATGTTCGACAGCGTCACCAGTTCGCTGCCGCACAAGCAGGGCGGCCGCATCGAGGTGCTGGGCGTGGCGTCGGCCAAGCGACTGCCGGTCATGCCCGAGGTGCCCACGCTGAAGGAACTGGGCGTGCAGGGGCTGGAAGCCGAAAACCTGTTCGCGCTGATGGCGCCCAAGGGCACGCCCAAGGACCGGCTGGACATCGTGGCCGCCGCGCTGGCCAAGGCGCAGGACGACGCGGGCTTCCGCAAGGCGATCGAGGCGCAGGGCTTCCAGATCAGCGAGATCCCCGGCGCCGCCTTGCCGCGCTTCATCCTGGACCAGCAGGCCTTCTGGCGCGACAAGGTCAAGGCCCTCAACATCACCGCCGGCAAATAACGGCGGCGCTTCCGAACTTCCGAGCCGATATCCATGCCCATTTCCAACGATCCCTTCTGGCAGCTTCCCTATCCCTCGCAGCGCATGCCGGTGCTGGCGGACAACGTGGTCAGCACCTCGCAGCCGCTGGCCAGCGCCGCCGGCCTGCAGATGTACGCCCGCGGCGGCAACGCCATCGACGCGGCGCTGGCCACCGCCATCGCGCTGACCGTGGTCGAGCCGTGCATGAACGGCATCGGCGGCGACATGTTCGCCATCGTCTGGCATGGCGGGCGCCTGCACGGCCTGAACGCGTCGGGACGCGCGCCGGGCGCCTGGGAGACCGCGCGGTTCGCGCACCTGGACGGCATGGACCCCATCGGCTGGGGCAGCGTGACCGTGCCCGGCGTGGTGTCGGGATGGCGCGCGATCTGGGAGAAATTCGGTTCGCTGCCGTTCGAAGACCTGTTCGAGCCCGCCATCCGCTACGCGCGCGACGGCTACCTGGTGTCGCCGACGGTGCATCGGCAGTGGCAAAAGCAGGTGCCGCGCCTGAGCGGGCAGCCGGGCTTCGCCGAGTCGTTCGCGCCGGGCGGCCGCGCGCCCCTGCCGGGCGAGCGCTTCCGCTGCCCGGGGCAGGCGTCCACGCTGGAGAGCATCGCCCGCAGCAAGGGCGACAGTTTCTATCGGGGCGAGTTGGCGGCGGCCATCGCGGCCCATGCGCGCAATACGGGCGGCTACATCACGGAAGCGGATATGGCGCGCCACCAGGCGGATTGGGTGGAGCCCATCGGCATGCGCTACCGCGATCTGGAACTGTTCGAGATCGGCCCGAACGGCCAGGGCATCGGCGCCCTGATGGCCCTGGGGATGCTGGAACATTTCGACCTGGGCGAAAGCGGCCGCGATACCGGCCGCACGCTGCATCTGCAGATCGAAGCCATGCGCCTGGCATTCGCCGATCTGTACGAGCACGTGGGCGACCCCGGCCATATGAAGGTTTCCAGCGCGCAGTTGCTGGACCCGGCCTATCTGGCCGATAGGGCCAGGCTGATCGATCCGCAGCGGGCGGGCGCGCCGCGCCCGGGCAATCCGCACAGCGGCGGCACGGTGTACCTGACCGCCGCCGACCGGTTCGGCACCATGGTGTCTTTCATCCAGTCCAACTTCAAGGGTTTCGGATCCGGGGTGGTGGTGCCGGGCACGGGCATCGCCCTGCAGAACCGGGGCTGGGGTTTCTCCACCCGGCCGGGCCATCCCAACGTGGTCGCGCCCAACAAGCGGCCCTTCCATACGATCATTCCCGGCTTCCTGATGAAGCAGGGGCAGCCCTTGATGAGCTTCGGCGTGATGGGCGGCTCGATGCAGGCGCAGGGCCATCTCCAGGTGACCAGCCGGCTGGCCGACTTCGGCCAGAACCCGCAGGCGGCCAGCGACGCGCCGCGCTGGCGCATCAAGGACGACAACGTCGGCGTGGCGGTCGAATGGAACTGCCCGCCCGAAGCGGTTGAAGCGTTGCGCGCCTTCGGCCACCAGGTCGAGGTGGCGCCCCGCTTCGACCTGGAGTTCGGCAGCGCCCAGATGGCCATGCGGCTGGAGCATGGCGGGTATCTGGCGGCGTCGGACCATCGCAAGGATGGTTATCCGATAGGGTATTGAGGCGCGCCGGCGATGGCGCCGCCGCGCGCGGTGTTGAGCGGGCCCGGCGCTGGCGGCGGCTTGGCAGGATCGACGTTCCACCGAGGCAATTCGACGTTTCACCGAAAAAACCCGCGCCCTTATCCGCAGCGGTGATAAAACTCGACACGGCTGCGAATCCGGTGGACCAGTTGCCGGTTGCTTGCGGCGGCCAGTTTTCCGGGCACGTGCGCAGCAATGGCGCGACCTTGACGGTATCCGCGCCGTTCAGGACTGCGCCACCGCCCGCCGCAGGCGCAGCGCGGCGACGCGGCCCAGCACGACGGGCGAGACGCCGTTGACGAACTCCACTTCGGTCTGGGAGCCGGGGCGCTGCGACAGATGGGAGATATGTTCGAGATTGATGATGATCGACCGGGACAAGGCGCAGAAAGGCGGGGAGGGAAGCTGCGCGGCCAGCCGCTTGAGCGTGATGTGCATCAGCTCGTTCGCGCCGCCGGCGCCGCACAGCAGCACGTAGTCGCCCTGTGCCTGGGCAAGCGTCAGTTCCTGGACCTTGATGAGCTTGGTGCCGGCCTTCGTCCGCATGGAAAGGTAGCCCGCGGCGCGGGGCCGCAGCCGCGCCAGCGTCTGCGCCAGCCTGTCGGGGCGGACGGGCTTGAGCAGGTAATCGACCGCCTCGACATCGAAGGCGCGGGCGGCGTAGTCGTCGTGCGCGGTCACGAACACGACGGCGGGCGCGGGATCCGGGCCATGCAGAAGGTCGAAGCCGGTGCCGGACGTGAGTTCGATATCCAGGAAAACGGCGTCCGGGCGGAGTTCCCGTATCGATGTGCGGGCCTGTTCGACCGTGGAGGCTTCGCCTGCGACGTGGACGTCGGCCGTGGCTTCGAGCAGGCGGCGCAGGTAGCGCCGCGCCGGGGCTTCATCGTCGACGATCAGCACGCGCAGCATTTTCCTCCCAGCCGCCCGTATGGGGCGGGTATAGTCTTCCGGTCCGATAAGCGGGTAAATATTAAGGCCATATGCGCCGTCCGGTGAACCTTTTACATCGCCGCAATATGGCTCCGAGGGACGAGCCCATGATCTTCACATCCGTTAGCCAGGGACTCAGCCAGGGGGACTCCGCGCCAGGATTCTGGCGCGCCCAGATCGTGGGGTGGATGTTCCTGGCGTTCGTGGGCTTCTTCATCCGCCTGGCGGTGTTCGGCAACGCCGTCGCGGCGTTCTGGCTCACCATGGGGCTGGAGCCGCTGGCCTTCGTCATGACCAGCGCGGCCGCCGTGCTGCACGGGCGCCGGTCGGGCAAGGGCGATTCCCCCCTCCTGGTCCTTGCGTGCGCCGTGCTGCTGTGCCTGGCCGCGTCGGCGCTCCTGGCCTCCATCGCCTACGCCATCCACGGCCTGTTCGCGCCGGGAGCGATCCGGGTGATCCCCGGCAACCAGTACCGCCTGGGCTTCATCTACTACATGGGGATACTGTCCATCTGGACCTTGATCTATTTCGGCGTGTCGGCGGAACTCGCCGCGCGCACCGAGCGCATGTCCAAGATGAAGGCGGAAACCCGGTCCCTGAAGCTGGAGCTCGAGCACCTGCAACTGCAGATCGAACCGCACTTTCTTTTCAACTCGCTCAACACCATCGTCGCCGAGATCGCCGAACGGCCCGCGATCGCCGAGGAAATGACCCGCAGCCTGGCCGAGTATCTGCGCTATTCGCTGGACCGGCGCGGGCGCGGGCTGTCGCGGCTGGAGGAAGAGATCGAGGCCGCCCAGGCCTATATCCGCATACAGGCCCTGCGCTTCGACAAGCGGCTCGAATGCCGCTGCCAGGTCGATCCGGCCACGCTGGAGATCAACATCCCGCGCATGACGCTGCAGGGGCTGGCCGAGAACGCGATCAAGCACGGCATGCGGGACGAGCACGAACGCTTCCTGATCCATATCCGCACCCGGCTCCAGGGCGACGAGCTGATCATCGAGGTGGGCAATCCGGGCGAGCTGCGCGCCCCTTTCGACCTGGCCAAAGGCGGCGGCGGGCTGGGCAACCTGTGCCGCCGGCTGGCGCTGCGGTACCCGGGGCGATACGCGTTCTCGCTGGAGCAGCGCGGCGAGAAGACCGTGGCCGAGATCCGGCTGAAAGGCAGCCCGGAGCCGCTGTAGCGCGTTTTCTTCGGCGATGCAGTCGTGTCAAACTTACGCATTGACTCGACATGGCCTCTGGGCTGTCACCGCCTGGAACGGCATTGTCCTGGGACGATATGAAAATACACGGAAAGACCGCCGCCGAGATCTTCGACTGCGTGCGCGCGCTGCTGCAATCGGGGCAGTTGCGGCCGGGCCAGGCCCTGCCGCCCGTGCGCGACCTGGCGGTGGAACTGGACGTCAACCGCAACACCGTCGCCGCGGCCTACAAGCGGTTGGCGGCCTCCGGCATCGCCGCCACGCAGGGGCGGCTTGGAACCATCATCCGCGAACCCTCCGGCCCGGGCGAACAAGAGGGCGCGCTGCCGGACTCGCCGCTGGTGGACCTGGCCAGCGGCAACCCCGGCCTGGCCTGGCTGCCGGACCTGGCCGCCGCCTTCGCCATCCGGCCCTACCGGCCGCGGCTGTACGGCGAGCCCACCGTCAACGCGGGGCTGGAGGATTACGCGCGAGCCTGGTTCGCGCCGGACTGCCCGGCCCCTTTCGATGTCGACCTGACCCACGGGGCGGTGGACGCCATCGAGCGGCTGCTGGGTTCGCACCTGGTCGCGGGCGACAAGGTCGCGGTCGAGAATCCCTGCTTCCTGAGCAGCATCAATCTGCTGCGCATCGCCGGCCTGCAGGCGGTCGGGGTGCCGGTGGACGCGGAAGGCATGCAGGCCGGGGCCCTGGACGCCGCGCTGGCCCAGGGCGCGCAGGCGGTGATCCTGACGCCGCGCGCCCACAACCCGACCGGCTGCAGCCTGAGCGCCAGGCGGGCGCGGGCGCTGGCGCGGGTCCTGGCGAAGCACCCTCATGCCCTGGTCATCATGGACGACCATTTCGCCCTGCTGTCCAACGCGGAATACCACTCGGTGCTGCCGGCGGGTGCGCGGCGCTGGGCGCTGATCAGGTCGCTGACCAAGACCCTGGGGCCCGACGTGCGCGTGGCCATGGTCGCGAGCGACCCCGCGACGTCGCGGCTGCTGCGTCAGCGGCTGGCGTCCGGGACGAGCTGGGTCAGCCATGTGCTGCAGGACATGGTCGAGGTCGCCTTCGGCCGTGCCGAAGTCGCCAGGCAGATCGCGCAGGCCCGCGAGGACTATGTCCGGCGCAGGCAGGGCCTGGAGGATGCCCTGCGGGCGCAGGGCGTGCCTTGCGCCGCGCAGGGAGACGGCCTGAATCTCTGGATCCCGCTGGACACCGACGACCGGGCCGTTGCCCTGGCCCTGGCCCATCGCGGCTGGCTGGTGCGCCACGGCGTAGCCTTCGGGGTCCAGGAGCCGGTCCGGGGGCTGCGCATTACCATTTCCACCATCGAGCCGGAGCAGTGCCGGGACCTGGCCCGGGATATCCGGACCAGCCTGGGCTAGCGGCCCGGCCTGCGCGGCGCGGCCTACGCGGCCCGGCCTACGCGGCGCGACGGAGTTTCACCGCCGGGAAATCGACGGGGACGGCAAAAGCCACGTTGACGTAGTTCGTGTACAGGTTCAATGCGACGTGGGCAAGAATCTCCACGATTTCCTGGTCGCTGTAGCCCGCGGCGCGCACGGCCTGGACGTCGGCGTCGCCCACTTGTCCGCGCGCCTCGACAAGCTGCAGCGCGAAGCGCAGCGCGGCCGCGGTCTTGGGATCGGCGGCATCGCCGCCCTGGGCGGCGGACATTTCCTCGGCGCTGGCGCCGGCCTTGCGGCCCAGGGCGGTATGGGCCGCAAGGCAGTACTCGCAGGCATTGCGGTCGGCCACGGCCACCGCGATCTGCTCGCCCAGTTTGGCGGGAATGACGCCCGCGCCCAGGGCGCCGAATGCGCCCCACATGCTCTGCAGCGCCGCCGGCGAATTGGCGACGGCCCGGAACATATTGGGCGTGGCGCCGAAGGCGCCATGGACCTGCGCCAGCAGGGCCTGGCGGTCGGCAGTGGTGTTGCCGGCGTCGATAAGGGGAACTCGGGACATGGCGGTAACTCCTGGAAAGTAAAAAAAGCCAAACCTCGCGGCTGGTCAGGGAAATCGTACGTAGAATGTCTGGACGCATGGTGCTTTCAGGTCCATAAATGATGTCTATTCGTCCAATCCATGAATGATTCCTTCAGCCCCCGGGTAGACCGGCTTTCGGCGTTGCTGGACCGCTTCCGGGTGCGGGCCACCCTGTTCCACACGGGCGCGCTATGCGGCGCCCAGACCTTCGAGGCGGTGCCCGGCCGCGGCTTTCTGCATGTGCTGCGCCGCGGCCGGATGGAGCTGCGGCATCGTCCCGGCGGCACCGTAGCGCCGCGCTTGCGGCTGGACGAGCCGACGCTGCTTTTCTATCCGCGCGCCCTGCGGCACGAGTTCGTGAATCCGCCCGTGCACGGCTCGGACTTCACTTGCGCGGCGCTGGATTTCGACGGCGGCGAACGCAATCCTTTGGTGCAGTCGCTGCCGCCGTTCATCCGGGTGCCGCTGGACGCGGTCGACGGCCTGCGGCCCGCGCTGGACTTGCTGTTCGCCGAAGCGGACCACGTGCGCTGCGGTTCGCGGCTGCTGGCCGACCGCCTGTTCGAGGTCGTGCTGATCCAGTTGCTCCGGTGGATCCTGGACCATCCCGCCGAAGCGGGCGTGACCGGAGGCCTGGTCATGGGCCTGTCGGACCCGCGCCTGGCCAAGGCGCTGGCGGCCGTGCACCGGTCTCCCTGCGACGACTGGCCGCTGGAAAAAATGGCCGGGGCCGCCGGCATGTCGCGCAGCGCCTTCGCGGCGGCGTTCAAGCACGCCACCGGCACCACGCCTGCGGCCTATCTGACGGATTGGCGCTTGAGCCTCGCGGCATCGATGCTGCGGTCCGGCCGCCCCGTGAAACAGGTCGCGGCGGAACTGGGCTTTGCCAGCGCCTCGTCGCTGTCCAAGGTTTTCCGGCAGCGAATGGGCGCGTCCCCGCGGGAATGGCTGGCCGCTGCGCACGGATAGGCCATGCTAGTATTTGACCTATGACAAACTACGTTCCGCCCCTATGCGAGGTGCAGGCATGAACGACGACGCGCAGGACCTGGGCGGCGATACCCAGACGCAGCACGACCAGCACGGCCGCTGGCCCAAGGCCGAATCGGTCGAGGACTTCCGCCGCAACCTGGCCACGGTCAACGGCCGGATCGCGGCGGCATGCCGGCGCGCCGGGCGCGATCCGGCCGGCGTGCGCCTGCTGCCTGTGAGCAAGACCGTGGAAGAGGCGCGCATCCGGCTGGCCTATGCCGCGGGCTGCCGCTACCTCGGCGAAAACAAGCTGCAGGAAGTGTCGCGCAAGTGGGAGGCCATGGCGGACCTGACCGACCTGCGCTGGTCGGTCATCGGCCATTTGCAGACCAACAAGGCCAAGCTGGTGGCGCGCTACGCCGCGGAATTCCAGGCGCTGGACAGCTTGAGGGTGGCCGAGGCGCTGGATCGCCGGCTGCAGGCAGAAGGCCGCGCGCTGGACGTATACGTGCAGGTCAATACCTCGGGCGAGGCCAGCAAGTACGGCCTGCATCCCGACGAGACCGCCGCCTTCCTGCGCCAGATGCCGGCCTTCTCCGCGCTGCGCGTGCGCGGGCTGATGACGCTGGCGCTGTTCTCGGCCGAAGCCGCGCGCGTGCGGCAGTGCTTCGTCCTGTTGCGCACGCTGCGCGACCGGCTGCGCCAGGATGCCCCCGCGGGCGCGGGCCTGGACGAACTGTCGATGGGCATGTCCGGCGATTACGAGATCGCCATCGAGGAAGGCGCCACCGTGGTGCGCGTCGGGCAGGCGATCTTCGGCGCCCGCAACACGCCCGATTCCTATTACTGGCCGGCCGGGCCGGACCCCGAGGCCGGCGGGCGGGCGGAGTCCGCGCAATGAACCGCCTCGCCTTGGTCGTCCGCCACGTTCCCTTCGAAGACCTGGGCATCCTGGCGCCGGTCCTGGCGGATCGGGGCTACTCCGTGCAATATCTGGAAGCGGGCGTGGACGCCATCGACGCCGCGGCGCTGGCCGAGGCCGATCTGGCGGTGATCCTGGGCGGTCCGGTGGGCGTCTACGAGACCGGCCGCTATCCCTTCCTGGAGCCGGAACTGCGCGCGATCGGAGCGCGCTTGCGGCAGGACAGGCCGACCCTGGGCATCTGCCTGGGCGCGCAGCTCATGGCGGCGGCGCTGGGCGCCGAGGTCGCGCCGACCGGACGCGTCGAAATCGGCTATGCGCCGCTGACGCTTACCGCGGACGGGCAGGCGTCGCCGCTGCGGGCCGTGCAGTCCGTGCCCGTGCTGCATTGGCATGGCGACCAGTTCGGCATCCCCGCCGGCGCGCGCCGGCTGGCCGAGACGCCGGGCTTTCCCAACCAGGCGTTTTCGCTGGGCCCGAGAATACTGGGCTTGCAATTCCACCTGGAGGCCGATGCCTCGCGGATCGAGCAGTGGCTGATCGGCCACGCCTGCGAGCTGAGCCTGCGCGGCGTCGATCCCGCAGCCGTCCGGCGGGATGCCGGGAGGCATGGCCCGGCTCTGGCGCGCTGCGCCCGCCAGGCAATCGAACTGTGGCTGGACGCCTGCGAGATCGAGGCCGCCCTGTAGCGCCTGGCCGGCATGTCTGGCCGCCCACTCCGTGAAATCCGGTATTTGCCGCCGGGGGCCGCGCCGATACACTGCGTTTTCCACCCTATAACGAGAACGCCATGAGACATCTACTTTCCACCCTGGGCGCCGCCCTTGCCCTGTCGTTCGGCGCCCAGGCCGCAATGGCCCAGCCGGCGCAGGCGCCCGTGCCGCGCGATCCGTTCTTCTGGCTGGGCGAGATCAACAAGGCCACCGCGGTCATCAACACCGACGAGGGGCTGCTGGACAAGTCCATGGCGCCGCGCCTGGCCGCGGGCGTGGCCAAGGTGATCAGCGACGGCAACCAGCCCGGGGCCAAGCGCCCGGCCAGCGTCATCACCTTCGAGCCGCTGTTGATCAAGGCCGCGGGCGAGGACGTAACCCTGCTGCACGCGGGCCGCTCCAGCCAGGACATGCACGCCACCTACCGCAGCGCGATCCTGCGCGACAAGCTGCTGGAACTGGCCGACCAGTTGAACGCCACCTCCACTACGCTGGTGGAACTGGCCGCCAAGCACGCCGGCACCATCGTGCCGAACTACACCAACGGCGTGGCCGCGCAGCCCAACAGCTACGGGCATTACCTGCTGGGGCAGGCGGCCGGCCTGGCGCGTGACGCCCAGCGCATCCGCGAAGCCTATGTGCGCATCGATCGTTCGCCCATGGGCACCACGGTGCTCAACGGCACCAGTTGGCCGCTGGACCGCAAGCGCATGGCGCAGTACCTGGGGTTCGCGGCCCTGGTGGACAACGCCTACGACGCCTCGCAGATTTCGTCGATGGACCAGCCCGTCGAAGTCGCTTCCATCGTCACCAGCATCGCGCTGCGCACGGGCAACTTCGTCGAGGACGTGATGACCCAGTATGCCCAGCCGCGTCCCTGGATCCTGCTCGAGGAGGGCGGCGGCAATACCTACGTGTCCAGCGCCATGCCGCAGAAGCGCAATCCCGGCTTGCTGAACGACACCCGCAGCGACGCGTCCACCGCCGTGACCCTGGCCATGGGGCCGGTCATCCAGACGCACAACATCACCCCGGGCATGAGCGACCCCAAGGACGTGAAGCAGAACTCCGCCATGGTGGACGCCGGCATCTCGGCGCTCAAGCGCTGGAACCGGGTGCTGAAGGCCATGGTCATCAACTCCGACCGCGCGCTGGAGGAACTGAACAGCGACTGGACGGCGTCGCAGGAGCTGGCCGACGTGCTGATGCGCAAGTACAAGCTGCCGTTCCGCGACGGGCACCATTTCGCGTCGGAAGTCGTGACCTACGCCAAGACCAACAACATCAAGCCGCTGGACTTCCCGTACGAGCAGGCGCGCCGTATCTACGCGGACGCCATGAAGGATTCGAAGTACGGCGCCGACCTGCCCATGAGCGAGGCGGAATTCCGCTCGACCCTGGATCCCGTGGCCATCGTGAAGAACCGCGCCACCGTCGGCGGCCCGCAGCCGGCCGAGATGGACCGCATGATCAAGGAAGCGCGCGAGCAGCTTGCGTCGCAGGATGCCTGGATCAAGGCGCGCCGCGCCCACATCCAGGATTCGCTCGCCGAGCTCGACAAGCAGTTCGACGCGCTGGTGGCCAGCGCGTCCAAGGCCAAGGCCCAGTAAAAAGGGGCGCCGGGGCCGGCGGCCCCGGCTTCAGGCCGCGGAGGGCGGCGTATAGCGGCGCAGCCGCAGCGCGTTGCTCAGCACGAACACGCTGGACAGGGCCATCGCGCCCGCCGCGAACACCGGCGACAGCAAGGTGCCGTTGACCGGGTAGAGCAGGCCGGCCGCCACCGGGATCAGGGCGACGTTGTAGGCGAAGGCCCAGAACAGGTTCTGCCTGATGTTGCGCAGCGTGGCCTTGGACAGGCCGATGGCGTTGGGCACGCCGCCCAGGTCGCCGGACATCAGCACGACGTCGGCCGCCTCGATGGCGATGTCGGTGCCCGTGCCGATGGCCAGCCCCACGTCGGCCTCGGCCAGCGCCGGCGCGTCGTTGATGCCGTCGCCGACGTAGGCGATCGGGCCGTGTTGCTGCCTCAGCCGGCGCACGGCCTCGACCTTGCCGTCGGGCAGCACCTCGGCGACCACTTCGTCGATGCCGAGCTGGCGGGCGATGGCCTTGCCGGTGCGGCGGTTGTCCCCGGTGATCATGGCGACCTTCAGGCCTTGCTCGTGCAGGGCGCGGATGGCGGCGGCCGTGGTGTCCTTGATGGGATCGGCCACGGCGATCATCGCGGCAAGCCGGCCGTCGATCGCGGCGTACAGCGGCGTCTTGCCTTCGTCTCCCAGACGCATGGCGTCCGCGCCGAACGCCTGCACGTCCAGCTCCAGTTCGCGCATGTAGCGGTCGGCGCCGATCTCCACGCGCACGCCGTCCACGCCGGCCTTCACGCCGAAGCCCGTGATGGCTTCGAACTGCGAGACCGCGCCCAGGGCGATGCCCTCTCCGCGGGCCGCTTCCACGATGGCCTGCGCGATGGGATGTTCGGACTTCGCCTCGACGGCCGCCACCTTGCCCAGCACGTCCGCGCGCTCGAATCCCGGCGCCACGACCAGGTCGGTCAGTTCGGGGCGGCCCTTGGTCAGCGTGCCGGTCTTGTCCACGGCCACGACCTTGGCGTCCTTCAGGGATTGCAGCGCCTCGCCCTTGCGGAACAGCACGCCCATCTGCGCGGCGCGGCCCGTGCCCACCATGATCGAGGTCGGCGTGGCCAGGCCCATCGCGCAGGGGCAGGCGATGATCAGCACCGCCACGGCATTGACCAGCGCGAAAGTCAGCGCGGGTTCGGGGCCGAACGCCAGCCAGACGACGAAGGCGACCGCGGCCGCCGCCATGACCGCGGGCACGAACCACATCGTGATCCGGTCCACCAGGGCCTGGATCGGCAGCTTGGACCCTTGCGCCTGTTCGACCATGCGGATGATCTGCGCCAGCACCGTGTCGTTGCCGACCTTGGTGGCGCGGAACGTCAGCGCGCCGTTCTGGTTGACGGTGCCGCCGACCACTTCGGAGCCGGGCGTCTTCTCCACGGGGACGGGCTCGCCGCTGATCATGGATTCATCGATGAAGCTGCTGCCTTCCACGACCTCGCCGTCCACGGGGATGCGCTCGCCGGGCCGCACCTGGACCAGGTCCCCGGCGACGACTTGCCCGATGGCGATCTCGGCGGCCGCGCCGTCGCGCACGACGCGGGCCGTCTTGGCCTGCAGGCCGAGCAGGCGCTTGATGGCTTCCGAGGTATTGCCCTTGGCGCGCGCTTCCAGGTAGCGGCCCAGCAGGATCAGCGCCACGATGACCGCCGCGGCTTCGTAATACACGTTGACCGTGCCGGCCGGCAGCAGGCCCGCCGCGAAGGTGGCGACGACCGAGTAGGCGTAGGCGGCGGAGGTGCCCACCGCCACCAGGGAATTCATGTCGGGCGCGCCGCGCAGCAGCGCCGGGACGCCTTTCTGGAAGAAGCGCAGCCCGGGGCCGAACAGCACGATGGAGGACAGCGCGAACTGGATGTACCAGCTATTTTGCGTGCCGAGGGTGCCGGCGATCAGGTGATGGAAGGCCGGCACCATATGGGCGCCCATTTCCATGATGAACACGGGCAGCGCGAAGATTGCGGCGATCGCCAGGGAGCGCTTGAGCGCCTTCAGTTCTGCGGCCTGGCGTTCGGCCGTGGCGTCGGCCTCGCCGGATTCGCCCGAGAGGACGCGCGCCTCGTAGCCCGCCTTCGCCACGGCCTGGACCAGGGCGCCGGCCGCGACGCCGCCGGCGGCCGTGACGTGAGCGCGCTCGGTGGCCAGGTTGACCGTGGCGCCGCTGACGCCGGGCACGGCCTTCAAGGCCTTCTCGACCCGGCCCACGCACGAGGCGCAGGTCATGCCGGCCACCGACAGTTCGATGCTGGTTTCGGGGACGGCATAGCCGGCCTTCTGCACGGCCTGGACCGCGGCGGCCACGTCCGGCGTCCCGGAGAAGGTGATGTCGGCGCGCTCGGTCGCCAGGTTGACGCTGGCGCGGTCGACGCCCGGCACGGCCTTCAGGGCTTTTTCGACGCGACCGACGCACGAGGCGCAGGTCATGCCTTCGATCGGAAGGCTGACCGGTGCGCCGACTGCTGGGTTGGAACTCATTGCCGCTCCTTGAAAACGCTGGATTTCCTCTGGATGGCTTCCACTATAAAGATTCCAACGATGTCAAGGTCAAGCGCCGGCCGCGCTATCGCGATTCCCATTGGCGGCCATCGCAACACTTAATTGGCCCCGGCAGCCGCCGTCCGATAAGGTACGGGGCCAGGAAAGACCAAGGCGAAACATGACAGAACGCGTATTCATCAACGCCGTCGGGATCGACGGCAATCCCCAGGCCCTGGCCGTCCGCGACGGACGCATTGTCGCGATCGGAAGCGAGCCGCCGCCCGCTGCGGCCGAGACGATAGACCTGCGCGGCCACCTGGTCCTGCCGGGCTTCGTCGACGGCCACATCCACCTGGACAAGAGCTTCGTGGGCGACCGCTGGCATCCCCACCTGCCGGCGGCCACGCTGCGGGAACGGCTGGCCATCGAGAAGCGCGAGCTGGCCGGCGCGCCGCCGATCGAAGGGCGCGCCGACGCGCTGATCGCGCAGGCGGCCGCCTTCGGCACCGTCGCGATGCGCTGCCACGTCGACGTCGACGCCACCACGGGGCTGGCGAACCTGCACGCCGTCATGGCCGCGCGGGAAAAATGGCGCGGCATCGTGGATATCGAGCTGGTGGCGTTCCCGCAGGCGGGCGTGATGTCCTGTCCGGGCACGGCCCGATTGCTGGAGGCGGCCGTGCGCGAAGGCGCGGAAGTGGTGGGCGGGATCGATCCGTCGACGCTGGACGGCGATGCCGAGGGCCAGCTCGATTGCGTATTCGGCATTGCCGACCGGCTGGGCGCGAAAATCGACATCCACCTGCACGAGCCGGACATGCAGGGCGTGGAGCAACTGGCGCGGATTGCCGCGCGCACCAAGGCGCTGGGCCTGGCGGGGCGCGTCGCCGTCAGCCACGCCTACGCGCTGGGCGACGTCGGCCAACAGGCGCTGGACCAGGTGGCGCGCCAGCTCGCCGACGCCGGCGTGGCCATCATGACGAACGCGCCGGGCGACCGGGCCTTCCCGCCGGCGCTGCGCCTGCGCGAGGCGGGCGTGCGGATGTTCGCCGGCAACGACAACATCCAGGACACCTGGTGGCCCTATGGCAATGGCGACATGCTGCAGCGGGCGATGCTGATCGGCTACCGCTCCGGCTTCTATACCGACGGCGAACTGCTGGCGGCCCTGGATATGGCGTCCCACGCCGGCGCGGCCGTGCTGGGGTTGGAAGGCTATGGATTGCAGCCGGGCAACGAGGCCACCTTCGTGGCGCTGCCCGCGCCCAACGGGCCGGCGGCGGTCGCCGCGGCGCCCGCGCAGCGCTTTCTGTTCCGCAAAGGAGAGCCGGTCGGGCAGGCGGCGGCTTTCTTCGGCGCAGGCCTCACGCGGCCGGCGGCATGACCTGGCCGGCGCGCAGTTCGCAATAGGCCTGCAGCTCGCGCCGCAAGGCATGGCCGGCGTCGCTGAGCCGCGAGCGCGCATACAGCGCCAGGTGCAGTCCGCCCGGGGCGGGGAAACCCTCTTCGGCCTTCAGCACCCGGTGCTCGGGCGTGACGCAGGCGGCCGGCAACAGGCTGACGCCCACTCCCGCGGCCACCGCCGCCAGCAGGCTGGGCAGGCTGGGGCTGGAAAAGCGCACCTGCCACGGCTTTCCGGCGGACTCCAGCATGGCGGTCATTTCGTGGCGGTACAACGCGCCCGCCGGAAACGCGACCAGCGGCACCGCCGTGTCGGGCGAAGGCGGCGACGCGTTCCTTGCGGTGATCCAGCACAGCGGCTCGGGCCACTGCGCGTGGCAATCCGCATCGACTTCCCATTGCTTGACCAGGAGCAGGTCCAGTTCGCCTTCGCGATAGCGCCGCAGCAGTTCATGGCTGAGGCCGCCTTCGACTTCCACGCGCAGCAGCGGGTACGCGGCCTGAACCGCCCCGAGCGTGGGCATCAGCGCCGGTCCCATGAATTCCTCGGGGGCGCCCAATCGCACCACCGCGCTCGCCTGCGCGGCGGCGACGCTCTCGCGCGCCTCCTCGGCCAGGCGCAGAATGCTGCGGGCATAGCCGAGCAGGCGCTCGCCTTCTTCGGTGGGCAGGATGTGGCGCTGCGTCCGGTCCAGCAGCCGGCAGTCGAGCTTGTCTTCCAGGCGGATCACGTGCTGGCTGACGGTGGACTGCGTCAGGTGCAGGTATTCGGCCGCGCGGGTGAAATTGCCCGTGTCCACGACGGTGACGAAGCTGCGCAGCAGGACGGGATCGAGCATTGGGACTTCCACTGAAAGCTATCAAGCCAATTAATTTCATAATAGCTCGCCGCGCCGCCATACTAAGGCGTGTGTCCCGGATACGCCGGAGACGATAGACCGAGGGAGAGTTCGATATGCCTATTTTTGGCGTGTGCCGCATCTGGATGGCGGCATTCCTGCTGAGCCTGGGGGGCGGCGCCGCCGCCGGCGGTCCGGATGCGGCGCTGCTGGCGGCCGCGGGCGACGGCGACGCGGCCCGCGTCAAGTCGCTGTTGCAGCAAGGGGCATCGGCAAAGGCGCGCGACGGCAGCGGCAATACGCCGCTGCTGCGCGCAACCCAGGGCAACCACGTCGAGGCCGCCCGGGTCCTGATCGAGGCGGGCGCCGACGTCAATGCCAAGAACGCGATCCACGACAGCGCCTACCTGCTTGCCGGCGCCCGCGGCTACCGCGACATCCTGGCGATGACCCTCTCGCATGGCGCCGACCTGAAAAGCACCAACCGCTACGGCGGCACCGCCCTGATACCGGCCTGCGAGCGGGGCCACGTCGAGGCGGTGGACATGCTGCTGCGCGCCGGCGTGGATCCGGACCATGTGAACAACCTGGGATGGACCGGCCTGCTGGAGGCCGTGATCCTGGGCGACGGCGGCCCGCAACACCAGGCGATCGTCAAGCGGCTCATCGAGGCCGGGGCCGACGTCGACCTGGCCGACGGCAAGGGCGTGACGCCGCTGCGGCACGCCCGCGACCGCGGCCAGGTCGAGATCGCGCGCTTGCTGGAAGCGGCGGGGGCGAAGGGCTGAGAAAGCCGGCCGGGCTACTCGGCCTTCAGGCCCGCCTGCACGATCAGCGGCTCCCATTTCAGGCGTTCGCTGCGGGCGAAAGCGGCCAGCTCGCCGGGCGTGCCGCCGCCTGGTTCGTGGCCCAGTTCCAGCAAGCGCTTACGCACTTCCGGCCGGGCCAGGATCCTGGTCAGCTCGGCATTCAGCTTTTGCACGACGGCGGGCGGCGTGCCCTTGGGCGCGTACAGTCCGTTCCAGGCGATTACCTGGAAGCCGGGCAGGCCTTGCGCGGCGACGGCGCTTACGCCGGGCAGCAGCGCCGATTCCTTTAGCGACGTCACCGCCAGCGCCCGCAGTTTGCCGCCGACGATGAACGAGCGGGCCGCGCTGACGGTGTCGATGCCGATCTGTACCTGCCCACCCAGCAGATCCGTGGTGGCGGTGGCCGAACCCTTGTAGGGGATGCCGCGCAGGCTGGCCACGCCTTGTTGCTTGAGCAGTTCGAATACCAGGCGGGCGGTCGTGCTGGGCATGCCTACGTTGACGCTGTCGGGCTTGGCCTTGGCGGCGTTTTGCAGGTCCGCCAGGCTGACATACGGCGAGGCGGGCGTGGTCAGCAGCACCATCGGAAACGAGCTGACCAGCATGATCGGCTCGAAGTCCTTCTCGGGATCGAAGGCGGTGGACGCGTACATGTACTGGTTCAACACGTGCGTGCCGTTGGTGCCCATCAGCAGCGTGTAGCCGTCGGGGGCGGCGCGGGCGGCTTCGGACGTGCCGATGTTGCCTCCCGCGCCGGGGCGGTTTTCGACGATGAAAGGCTGCCCCAGCGTACGCGCAAGGTCCTCGGCCAGATAGCGGGCGGCGACGTCGGTGCCCTGCCCGGCCTGGTAGGGGACGATGATGCGCACGGGTTTCACGGGATAACTGTCGGCTGCCGCGACGGGCTGCGCGAACAGCGCGCACGCCGCTAGCGCGGCGATCAGGCGTAGTGTCTTCATTGGTGGTCTCCTCGTTTTTTTATAGAGTGACGATCGTGGTGCTACGGCTTGCGGGGAGGCCTGCGCGGCAAGGCGCCCTGTTCATCCAGGGCCGCGATGCGGGTGTCGTCGAGGCCGGCCTCCCGGAGGACCTCGTCGGTGTGCTGCGCGTAGGCCGGCGGCGGCCGGCCCGGGCGCGCCGGGGCATCGGACAACCGGATAGGAGCGCCGATGCCGTGGTATCCGCCGCGCTCGATGCGCATGCCGCGATGCGTGGTATGGGCGTGCCCGAATGCTTCGGGTATGGAGTTGACCGGGCCTGCGGGCACGCCCAACTGCATCAGGTCCCGGCAGACGGCGTCGCGTTCGCGGGCATGCAACGCAGCCTCGATGGCGGCGCGCAGCGCGTCCCGGTGCAGCAGCCGCTGCCGGTTGGTGGCATAGCGCTCGTCGTCCGACAGAGCCGGCTGGCCGATGTAGCCGCAGAACTTGCGGAACTGCCTGTCGTTCACGATTCCCAGGAAAACTTCGCCATCGCGGCAGGGGTAGCGGTCGTAGGGCGCGATATTCGGATGCGCGCTGCCCAGCAGGCCGGGTACGCGTTGCGTGTGCATCCAGTTGGCGGCATGCGGCACCAGCAGGCTGAGCGCGGTGTCGAACAATGTGGCCTCGACGCGCTGGCCTTGCCCCGTGCGCGCCCGGTGATAGAGCGCCAGCAGAATGCCGGACAGCGCGGTGTAGCCCGTCAGGTGGTCGACGATGGGGATGCCGATGCGGGTCGGACCGCCGGCGGGGTCGCCGTTCACGCTCATCAGGCCGCACATGGCCTGCAGGATGGCGTCGTAGCCCGGCAGGCCGCCCAGCGGGCCGTCTTCGCCGAACCCCGAAATGGCGCAATAGATCAACTGGGGAAAGCGGGGCCTGAGGCCGGTTTCGTAATCCAGTCCCCAGCGGGCCATGGTGCCCGGCAGGAAGTTCTCTATCAGGATGTCGGCGTCTTCCAGCAGCGCCAGAAGGGCTTCGCGGCCGCCGGCAAGCGACAGGTCCACCGCGATAGAACGCTTGCCCCGGTTTACGGCGGTGAAGTAGGCCGCGTCGCCGTCCGCGTTGACCGCGGGTCCCAGCGTCCGCGTTTCGTCGCCGTCGGGCGGTTCCACCTTGATCACGTCGGCGCCCTGGTCGGCCAGGATCTGGCTGCACAGGGGCCCCGCCAATACTCTGGAAAGATCGATGACACGAATTCCCTCCAGCGCGCCGCGGTCGCAGGGGCGGGGGGCGTGTGCAACGTGCTCCGATGAATCAGACATCGTCGACCTCGATTTGGTCATGGCCCGCGCGCTGGCGGCCGATCCGCAGGCGCGCGGGCAATCAGGGCAGGCGGCGGCGCCTGGCCGGCCGGCGCGTCAACCGCGGGTGGGCAGCTCGACCACGCCGGCGCCCAGCACAGACAGTTCGTCGTCCTGGTTGCGGGCTTCCTGCTCGATTTCGACCAGATGGCGGCCGTCCTCGACATACTTGCGCTTGACCTTGCCCTTGAAGAACAGCATGTCGCCTTCGGGGTTGTGGCGGCGGATTTTGCAGGTCGATTTGCGCAGGAAGCCCGCGTCGCCCATCCAGTTGGTCAGGTGGTGCGTCAGCCAGGAATTGCGTTCGGGACCGTAGTCATAGGCGCCGGGAGCGCCGACTTCCAGCGCGAATTCCTCTTCCCAGTGCACGCGTTCGGGCACGTCGGGGATGCCGAAACGGTTGGTGATGCCCACGCCGGGGTGGGCGTCTACGAGTTGCCAGGCCAGCTTGTTGGCGCGGATGTACAGGCCGCCCCAGCCCTGCGCGAAGGCGATGAAGCCCGTCACGGTCATGGGGCCCTTGAACATGACGGGAAGCTCTTCCCCTTCCTCGACGTCTTCCCAGTAGCGGGGCGTGGCGCCGCGCACTTCTTCCTGGGCATAGAGTTTGTAGGCTTCCCTGATTTCCTCGGCGCTGTAGCGGCGGACGCCGCGGGCGCGCACTTCCTTGTATTTGCTGCCCTGTTCGCGGGCGTGGTCGCGCTCGGTGCGGAAGCACCAGCTATCGGCCTCGGCGACTTTGTCGCCGTCCTGGTTGAAGAAATCGACATGGTAGATCTGTTGCACCGCGCGGCCCGCGAAGCGGGTCTGGTGTTCGATCAGGTCTTTCAGGTGCGCCTCGGTCGAGATGGTGTCATTGCGCTTGACGGTCTTGTGCCAGGTCCAGTCCGCACCCGACCACATGGCGTGCACGCCCGGCAATCCGCCGACGTAGCCCGAAACGATGCGGCTGGTGGAAAACAGGAAGCTGGGCAAGGCGATGATGCCGCCGTGCTGGGTCTTGGCCGCGTACTCGGGGTCGGTCCACAAGGGATTGTCGTCGCCGATGCCATGGGCGTAGTGGCGGATGTTGTCGCGCGTGGCCTCGTAGCACCACGGTTCCGCGGTGGCGCCGATCTTCACGCCTATGCGTTCGCGCAACTCGTCCAGGCCGCGCTCGGTGATGGTCGGAAAGGTTCGTTCTGTCTTGGTCGTGGTCAGCATGATGTCTCCTGAGTATGGTCATGCGTGCGTGGCGGGCACGGTGATTGAGGTTGGTGCTTCAGCGGCTGCGAGCTCCTGCTCCCGCAGCTTCCTGCGATGGATCTTTCCGGCGGGCGTCTTGGGCAGTTCGGCCACGAATACCACCTGCCGCGGGTACTCGTGCTGGGCTAGCTGGCTGCGCACGATGTCCTGGATTTCTTCCGCGAAAGTGCTGTCGCCCGGGCGGGCGGACACCACGAAGGCCTTGACGACCTGGCCGCGCAGGGCGTCCGGCACACCGATCGCGGCGGCTTCGGCCACGTCGCGATGCTTGAGAATGGCGTCTTCGATCTCTACGGCGCTCATCGTCCAGCCGGCCGAGATGATCACGTCGTCGGCCCGGCCGCCATGCCAGAAGTAGCCGTCCTCGTCGATACGTCCCAGGTCCTTGGTGGCGACCCAGGCATCGCGCCGCCACAGTTTCAGTTCGCCGGTGACGCCGGGCGGGCAGGGCGCGCCGCCGGCATCCTGCACCTCGACCCGCAGGCCGGGCACGGGCTTGCCCAGCGAACCCGGCTTGACCGTGAAGTCCGGCGCGCCGGGGTAGTTCACCAGGCAGACTCCGATCTCGGTGGTCCCGTACATGCTGCACGCGGGACGCCCGAAGGTGGATTCCACGAAGGCGGCGGTCTCGCTGTCTATGGGTTCACCGGTAAACGACACCTTGTCCAGCCCGTAGCGGTAGCGGCCGGCCGCGCCGCAGTTGCGCATCATGCGGTAGTGCGTGGCCGCGGCCGAAATGTTGTTGATGCCATGGTCCTGCAGCGCCTGCAGCAGGCGCTCGGCGTTGAACTTGCCGGCATAGGCGCCGATCGTCACGCCCAGGGCCAGCGGGGCCAGCGTGCCGTGCCACAGCCCATGCCCCCATGCCGGCGACGACGGGCACATGAAGCGATCGCCCGGCCGCACGCCGGTGCCGTAGAGCGCGGCCAGCATCAGGGTGACCAGGGCGCGGTGCGTGTGCTTGACAGCGTCGGGCAGTTCGCGCGTGGTGCCGGAGGTGTACTGGAAGATGGCCAGGTCGTCCGCCCGGGTGTCGCAGTCATAGTGCGAAGGAAAACCGGCCATCGAATCGATGAATGCGTCGTCGGCAATCACGACGCGCAGCCCGTCGTCGGCGGCCACGAGCGGCGCTTTTTCAGCGTTCGTTACCAGCAGGCTGGGCTTGCAATCCTGTACGCGCAGCCGGATGCCGTCCGGCCCGAACAGCGTGAACAGCGGCACGGCGATGGCGCCCATTTTCATGGCGCCGAACATCGCCACGTAGAACGGCAGCGACGGCTCCAGCATTACGGCCACCCGCGAGCCGGGACGGATGCCTTGCTCGACGAGGTAATGCGCGAAGCGCGAAGACGCTTCGGCGATCTGGCGGAAGGAGTAGGTCTCGTCCGCTCCGTTCGTGCGCACCAGGATGATCGCGGGCTGGTCCTTGTCCGCGTGCCGGTCGATGCATTCGTGGGCGATGTTCATCCGCTCGCGGTTGCCGTCGAAGAGCTCCCAGAGCTTGTCGGCAGAGCAGAGCGCCTGGGCGTCCGCGTAAGAAGTGGTCTCGGTCAGCTTCGTCATTTCGTCGCACCTGTGTGGGGTCGGCAGTCTGTTGAAGCGACTATGCGCGTCGTTCTTGAAATTGTCAATGACGTTCATTAATTGTATATAGACAATTTAAGCGGGGGTGTCCAAGACAGGCGCGGGGACGCTCAAGGTATGCTTGCCGCAATAAAAAGGAGATCCAAATGAGTGAAGCCAGTCCCCAGGCATCCGCGGCCGGTCCGCGCGTGCGCCCAGTGCCCGCGGTCACGCGGTCGATTGCGATCCTGCGATTGCTGGGCCGCAGCGGCGCGCCGATGACCTTGAAGGAGATTTCGCAGGAACTGGACATGGTGACCAGCACCTGCCTGCACATTCTTCGAGTGCTGGTGCTGGAAGGATTGGTGAAGGTCGACGCCGGCGCCAAGCGCTACAGCCTGGGCGTCGGCATGCTGATGCTGGCGCGCAGCGTGATCGAAAGCAGCCCGTTCCCCGCCTTGGTCCAGCCGGTGCTGGATAGGCTGTCCAGCGCAGCCAACGTCACCGCAATCGGCGTGGAAGTCGTCGGCAGCGAACACATGGTGGTGCTGGCGCTCTCGCGCTCGGCTTCGCCGTTCAGCCTGCATGTGGACGTGGGCAGCCGTTTCCCCGCCTTCATCAGCGCCACCGGCCGTCTGGTGGCCGCGTTCTCGGGTCTTTCGGACAAGGATCTCGAGCGTCGCTTCAAGTCCCTGCGCTGGGATAAGGCGCCCGAGTTTTCGGCATGGAAGGCCGACGTGGAAGCCGCGCGCCGCGACGGCTACAGCATGGACCGCAACAATTACATCAACGGCGTCGTATTGATCGCGGTGCCGTTATTGGACAGCCATGACCGGATGACGCATGCCCTGGTGACGGCGGGCCTGGCCGAGCAGTTGGACGAAGCCCGCGCCCATGCGCTGGCCCGGGATCTGCAGGCCGAGGCGCGCGCGCTGTCGCAATTGTTGGCCGCCAGGAGCTGAGAACCATGGATGCGGATGCCACGCCTGAAACGCTTGCCGCCGGCGGCTGGCGCGAGAAATCCCTGCAGGGCTTCGCCGGACTGATCGGGCCCTTGTGGGCGCGCAGGGAAACGGATGGGTGGGCATACGGCCTGCTGGCGGGCGCCGGCCATTTGAATCCCGCGGGCGTCGTGCATGGCGGGGTGCTGACGGCGCTGCTGGATCACGCCTTGAGCGCGATCGCGTGGGAGGCCCTGGGCCGCAGGGCCTGCGTGACGGTGCAGCTAGACACGCATTTCCTGATGGCGGCCCGCGCGGGGCAGTTCCTGGAAGTGCGCGGGCGGGTGGTCCGGGCGGCTTCGAGCCTGGTGTTCATGCACGGCGAACTGAGCGTCGCCGGAAAGGCGGTGGCGACGGGCGCGGCCGTGTTGAAGACAATCGCGCCCGCGGGCGACCGGGCGTCCTGACGCGCCCGGTCCGCCGCGGCCGGCAGCCCCTTATCGTCCCGCCTGCGGCACCCGGATCCAGCCTTCCATCAACACGCGCGCGCTGCGGCTCATGATGGCCTTGGTGACCTTCCATTCGCCGTCCACCCGCTTGGCCTCGGCGCCGACGCGCAGCGTGCCCGACGGATGGCCGAAGCATACGTTGTCGCGTTCGCCGCCGCCGGCGGCCAGGTTCACCAGCGTGCCGGGCACCGCGGCGGCGGTGGCGATGGCGACGGACGCCGTGCCCATCATGGCGTGGTGCAGCTTGCCCATGGACAAGGCGCGCACCAGCACGTCGATGTCGCCGGCGCCGATCTGCTTGCCGCTGGACGACACGTAGGCGCGGGGCGGCGCGACGAAGGCGATCTTGGGCGTGTGCTGGCGGCCGGCGGCTTCTTCCAGCGTCTTGATCAGGCCCATGCGCAGCGCGCCGTGGGCGCGGATGGCTTCGAAGCGCGCCAGCGCGGCGGCGTCGCCGTTGATATCGTCCTGCAGTTCCGTGCCCTTGTAGCCCAGGGCTTCGGCGTCCAGGAAGATCGTGGGGATGCCGGAATTGATCATGGTGGCCTTGAACGTGCCGACGCCGGGCACTTCCAGTTCGTCCACCAGCTTGCCGGTGGGGAACATGGAACCGCCGTCGCCTTCTTCGGCCGGATCCATGAATTCCAGGCGCAACTCGGCGGCGGGGAAGGTCACGCCGTCCAGTTCGAAGTCGCCGGTCTCCTGCACGGCGCCGTCGGTGATGGGCACGTGGGCGACGATGGTCTTGCCGATGTTGGCCTGCCAGATGCGCACGACGGCGGTGCCGTTCTGCGGCACGCGGGCCGGGTCCACCAGGCCGTTGGCGATGGCGAAGGGCCCCACCGCGGCCGACAGGTTGCCGCAGTTGCCGCTCCAGTCGACGAAGGGCTGGTCGATGGAGACCTGGCCGAACAGGTAGTCGACGTCGTGGTCCGGGCGGCTGCTCTTGCCGACGATGACGGTCTTGCTGGTGCTGGACGTAGCCGCGCCCATGCCGTCGATCTGCTTGCCGTAGGGATCGGGGCTGCCGATCACGCGCAGCAGCAGCGCGTCGCGCGCGGCGCCCGCCACGCGCGCGGATTCGGGCAGGTCGTCCAGCTTGAAGAACACGCCTTTGCTGGTGCCGCCGCGCATGTAGGTGGCGGCAATCTTGGTCTGGGGTGCATGGGCCATGGGGCAGTCCTGATGTTTCGGTATGGGAAAGGGCGGACGCCCGGAGCGCCCGCCCTGCGGATGGCAGATCAGCCGGCCTTCTGGTCGGCGCCGGCCGCGGACGCGGCTTCCAGGAAGTCCTGCGCGAATCGCTGCAGCACGCCGCCGGCCTCGTAGATCGACACTTCCTCGGCGGTGTCCAGGCGACAGGTGACGGGCACCTCCACGGTCTGGCCGTCGCGGCGGTGGACCACCAGGGTCAGGTCGGCGCGCGGCTTGCGTTCGCCGACGACGTCATAGCTTTCCGTGCCGTCCAGGCCCAGGGTCTTGCGATCGACGCCGGGCTTGAATTCCAGCGGCAGCACGCCCATGCCGATCAGGTTGGTGCGGTGGATGCGCTCGAAGCCTTCGGCCACGATGGCTTCCACGCCGGCCAGGCGCACGCCCTTGGCGGCCCAGTCGCGCGAGGAGCCCTGGCCGTAGTCGGCGCCGGCCACGATGATCAGCGGCTGCTTGCGGTTCATGTAGGTTTCGATGGCTTCCCACATGCGCATGACCCGGCCTTCGGGCTCCACGCGCGCGAGCGAGCCCTGCTTCACCGTGCCGTCGTCGTTCTTCACCATTTCATTGAAGAGCTTGGGGTTGGCGAAGGTGGCGCGCTGCGCGGTCAGGTGGTCGCCGCGGTGGGTGGCGTAGGAGTTGAAGTCCTCTTCGGGCAGGCCCATCTTGTGCAGGTATTCGCCCGCGGCGCTGTCCATCAGGATGGCGTTGGACGGCGACAGGTGGTCGGTGGTGATGTTGTCGCCCAGCACGGCCAGCGGCAGCATGCCGCGCAGGGTGCGCTCGCCGGCCAGCGCGCCTTCCCAGTACGGCGGGCGGCGGATGTAGGTGCTCATCGGGCGCCAGTCGTACAGCGGGCTGACGGCGGCGCGGCGCTCGTCCTGGATGCCGAACATGGGCGCGTAGACCTTGCGGAACTGCTCGGGCTTGACCGCCGACTTGACCATGGCGTCGATCTCTTCGTCGCTGGGCCAGATGTCCTTCAGGCGGATCTCGCGGCCGCTGGCGTCATGGCCCAGCACGTCGCGTTCGATGTCGAAGCGGATGGTGCCGGCGATGGCGTAGGCCACCACCAGCGGCGGCGAGGCCAGGAAGGCCTGCTTGGCGTAGGGGTGGATGCGGCCGTCGAAGTTGCGGTTGCCGGACAGCACGGCGGTGGCGTAGAGGTCGCGGTCGATGATTTCCTGCTGGATCTTGGGGTCCAGCGCGCCCGACATGCCGTTGCAGGTGGTACAGGCGAAAGCCACCACCCCGAAGCCCAGTTTCTCCAGGTCTTCGGTCAGGCCGGCCTCGTCCAGGTACAGCGAGACCGCCTTGGATCCGGGCGCCAACGAGCTCTTCACCCACGGCTTGCGGGTCAGGCCCGCGCGATTGGCGTTGCGCGCCAGCAGGCCGGCGGCGATGACGTTGCGCGGGTTGCTGGTGTTGGTGCAGCTTGTGATGGCCGCGATGATCACGGCGCCGTCGGGCATCTGACCAGGATTGTTTTCCACCACGCCGGAATATGCGGGCCCCCCCGCTGCGCCTTCGGCTTGCTGCCCCCCGAGGGGGCTGTTTTCCCTTGGGGCGGTCCGGCGGGAAAACCCGCGCTCGGCCAGATCGCTGACCGGCAGGCGGCGGTGCGGGTTGGACGGGCCGGCCAGCGTGCGCACCACGCTGGACAGGTCGAAGCGCAGCACGCGCTCGTACTCGGCGTTCTTGAGGCTGTCGGACCACAGGCCCGCGGTCTTGGCGTAGGTTTCCACCAGCGCGATCTGCTCGTCCTCGCGGCCGGTCAGGCGCAGGTAGTCGATGGTCTGCTGGTCGATGGAGAACATCGCGGCCGTGG